>Ga0180432_10000188_pt1 | contig 98707 bp, 94 predicted proteins | sample SS_ome_10_FD_132414 | JGI IMG/M metagenome (GOLD analysis project Ga0180432, IMG submission 132414) | Hypersaline lake sediment archaeal communities from the Salton Sea, California, USA - SS_1_MS_2 metaG | ecosystem: Environmental > Aquatic > Non-marine Saline and Alkaline > Hypersaline >... | reverse complement strand
ACCACCTGATTGATAGCCGTGCGCAGCGCATCGGCGTCAACCTTGGTGGTGATGCCATCGCCTATCGAGGGTATCGGCGGGAACTCCTCGGCATCGACGCCGTTGATCCGCCCCGAGAAGCGGGCGCACTTGAGGTCCACGGTCTTGGTCTTGAGCGACAGCGACATATCGATGGTGTCTTCTGGCAGCGCATTGACGAAATCGGTGAACAGCCTCGCCGGGACGGTGATGGCGCCTTCCTCGGCCACCTTTGCCCCCATCCAGCAGCAGATGGCGATCTCCAGATTGGTGGCTGCCAGCTTGAGTCGCGACTTCTCCGTAGAGATGAGGACGTTCTGCGTTATGGGCAGGGTGGACCTGGTGGCCACCGCCCGCCCGACTATGCTCAGCCCCTTACTTAGATTCTGTTGAAGACAGGATACTTTCATGGTCGTTACCTCCGAGTAAAGTAGGTGTAGTATACACCAATAATCAGATAAGCTCAAGATGTCACGATATTGATAAGCCGATGCGGGACGTAGATGATCTTCACATCATCCTTATTATTGACATAAGTTTTCACCTTCTCGCGCCCCAGTGCCAGTTCGCGGGCCTCGGCCTCGGTTATCGTTGCCGGCACGACGACCCTGTCGCGCAGCTTGCCGTTCACCTGTATCACCAGCGTGATCTCGTCGGCGGCGGCCAGTTCATCGTCCCAGCAGGGGAAGGGCTGGTTGTGCACGCTGTACTCGTGGCCGGTGTTCACCCACAGCTCCTCGGCGATGTGCGGCGTGCTGGGCGCCATCATCTTTATAAGCGCCTCGATGGCTTCGCGGAAGGCATCCGCCTGCGCCGAGCCTTCCTCAAATATCTTCGACAGGTGGTTGGTGAACTCCATCAGGGCGGCGATCATGGTATTGAAGTGGAAATTCTCGAGGTCGCCGGTGACTTTTTTAATCGTCCTGTGGATTATGCGTCTCAATTCCCTGGTCTTGCCGTCGTCGACAGCCCTGGGCACATACTCATCCAGCACCAGCGACCACACCCGGTTGAGCCAGCGCGCCACGCCCTTGATGCCGCTGTCGTCCCACTCGCCGCCCTGGTCCCACGGCCCGATGAACATGAGATACATGCGCACCGTATCGGCGCCGAGCTGCGATACGTATTCGTCGGGGGCGATGACCTTGCCGCGGGACTTGCTCATCTTCTGCCCGCCGCTGATGATGATGCCCTGGTTGAACAGCCGCCTGAACGGCTCGCCGAATTCGATGACGCCCAGGTCGCGGATGGCCTTGACGAAGAAGCGGGCGTACAGCAGGTGCATGACGGCATGCTCCGCGCCGCCGGTGTACTGGTCCACGGGGAGCCAGTAACGCATCAGGGACGGGTCGGCGGGACCGCTGCCGTAGCCGGGGCTGGTATAACGCAGGAAGTACCACGATGAGCACATGAAGGTGTCCATGGTGTCGGTCTCCCGCTGCGCCGGGCCATGGCATCCGGGACAGGTCGTGTTCACGAAAGATTCACAGTATTTCAGCGGAGATTCGCCGGTGGGCTTGAACTCGGCGTCCTCCGGCAGCAGCACCGGCAGGTCGCACTCGGCGACGGGGACTATGCCGCACCTGTCGCAGTAGATCATGGGGATCGGTGCGCCCCAGTAGCGCTGACGCGAGATGAGCCAGTCGCGGATGCGGTAGCTCACCGTGCGCCTGCCGTAGTTCTTATGCTCCATGTAGTCGGCGATGGCGTGCCACGCCCCCTCGCTGTGCATGCCATCGAACTTTGCCGAGTTGACCATGGTGCCGGCGTCGACGTGGGCTTGAAAAAATTCCTCGCCGTTCCAGCCCTCCGGAGCGATGACCACCTTCACCGGTATATCGTACTTCCGGGCGAACTCGAAGTCGCGCTGGTCGTGGGCCGGCACCGCCATGACGATGCCGGTGCCGTAGTTCATCAGCACGTAGTCGGCGATGTAGATCGGCACGCGCTCCCCGTTAAGTTTATTGATGGCATGGGCGCCGATGAAGACGCCGCTCTTCTCCCGCTCGGTGGAGGTGCGCTCGATATCCGACGCCCGGCGGGTGCGCTCGATGTAACGCTCGACATCAGCCCGGCGCTCGGGGGTGGTCAGGCGCTGCACCAGCGGGTGCTCCGGCGCGAAGACGACGAAGGTAACGCCGTAGATGGTGTCGGGCCTCGTGGTGAACACGCTGAACTCGCCGCCGCCATCGATGCCGAAGGTTATCTCCACGCCCTCGCTGCGCCCGATCCAGTTGCGCTGCATGATCTTGATGCGCTCCGGCCACTCCACCTGGCTGAAGTCGAGCAGCTCCTCAGCGTAACGCGTGATGCGGAAGAACCACTGCTCGCGATCCTGGCGTACGACCGGAGTGTCGCAGCGCTCGCACAGACCTTCGCCCACCACCTGCTCATTGGCCAGCACCGTCTGGCAGTTGGGGCACCAGTTGACCGGCGCCCTGTCGCGGTACGCCAGCCCGGCCTCGTACAGCTTTAGGAAGAACCACTGCGTCCATTTGTAGTAATCGGGGAGACAGGTGATGACCTCGCGGCGCCAGTCGTACATGGAACCCATGCGCCTGAGCTGGCCGCGCATCCTCTCGACGTTGTCCATGGTCCACTTGTATGGATGTATGCCGCGCTTTATGGCGGCGTTCTCCGCCGGCAGCCCGAAGGCGTCGAACCCCATGGGGTGCAGCACGTTATATCCCTGCATCCGCTTGAATCGCGCATGCACGTCCGATGGCGCCATGGCGTACCAGTGCCCGACGTGCAGGTCTCCGGAGGTGTAGGGGAACATGGTAAGCTCATACCACTTGGGCCGCGAGTCGTCCTCGCTGACCTCGTAAAGGCGGTCCTCAGCCCATCTCCGCTGCCACCTGGGCTCGATCTCCTGTGGAGTATATTTTGCGATAGTCGTTTCTTTCATCCAGATTCGTCGCACTCAGCGGTAAGCAGTAAATAGATTATAAGGTAACAGGTGGAAAAAACAAAGCCCTGCAGCTTGACCTGCGCCCCATATTTTTGTAGACTAATTCTGCCCCGTGGGCCTGTAGCTCAGCGGCAGAGCGGTCGGCTCATAACCGATTGGTCGCAGGTTCGATCCCTGCCGGGCCCACCAACCCCTTTCAGGATACACGTTCGAGCCTGTGGATACCTCGATGCATTTTTGCACTTCTCCCCATGTCGCCATTGGCAAATGGAAGCATGCGGACGACTGATTATCTCTTGACGGTTTTCCGGGGCTGGCGTGGCGGTTTCCTGCCGCTGATCCGATTAAGCGCCAGTACGGTGATAGCTCCCAGTACCAGAGCCCCGGCGGCTATGCCAGCCACTGCGCCCCCACTCAGCCCGCCACCGCCCGCCGCTGGCGTGGGAGGAGGTGCCGGTGGCGATGTTGGCTGCGACGTCTGCGTGGCCGCCGGCGTCTGAGTAGCCACAGGCGATCCGCCTGTGCTCGTGGGGCCGACCGATGTCTGCGTTGGAACAGGAGTGGTCACGTTGGCCGATGTGGACGTGGGGCCGGGGGAGGGGAGGGCGTCTATGTGCAGGTCGAAGCCGGTCACCTCATCCACCGTATGCTTGGTGTCCGTCTCGTCTGCCTGGACACCGTTCACATAGAAAATGATGGTTTCGCCGTCGTATTTCTCATCCGGTGGGGCCACCACGAAAATATATTCGCTGTCCGCATTGGTGGGCTCGCCCGCCTCTGCGCCTTCCCCTTCCGCAGAGTTCCAGTCCAGTATGGAGCAGGAGACGATAAGTCCGGCGCCGCCGGGCTGCCCCCCAACGTACACCATACCGCTGTATACGGTGGGAAACGGCGGCACCCCTCCCTCATCTGCCAGCGCCGTGCCCGCACCGACGAATGCGGCCACAAGCATGGCTGACAGGATTGCTATGGTTTTAGACTTACTGCCCATTTCAATTCTATCGAGCCAGTCCCTCCCCCCGCTGTTAAAACGGGGGGAGGGATCGCTTCATGCTTGAGGTATTCAGGTTCTATTTAGCTTCTATCTGACCGGAACCAGTACTCCGGGCTCGGTGACGTACACCCAGTAGCCGTAGCCCGGCATCACTACGGGCACGGTGGTCTCCATCAACCCTGCGTCCGCCGGGTAAATGGTCCCCTGGACGCTGCCAACGAAGTCCGGGTCTCCAGGGCCTATATTCCCGCCATAGGTCCCCTGTATGATGTTGCCACTATCCGTGGTACCGGTGAATGAGCCGCCTACGGGGATGCCATCCATGGGATAGTACCAGCCGGTGAAGGTTCCGTAGAAATCTTCGTCATAATCCTCGCGCCCGATGTATCCATATACGGTGCCGGAGGCCGATCCGTCCCACCCAATCTCACCGTACAGTTCGCCCTCGAAAAGGTCCCCGTACTCTGTATATCCCCAGAACTCCCCGAGGAACCAGTCATCGATGATGTCCGCCACGAACTCTCCACGGTAGTCCTCGTACACGGCCAGGTCTGCGGGTTCCTCCAGACCGAAGGGAACACCAAAGTTGGAGAAGGCGCTCATCCAGAAGCCCACCTTCCAGTCGGGGTTGTCGCAGGTGCCCGGCGTGGTGCCGTGGTAGCCCGCGGGCCAGATCAGCACCATATCATCATCATCGGGGTCCTCATAGTAAGCCGTTAGGGTGGGCAGGTACCAGAATAGGGAGCTCCACTCCACGCCGCTGAGGAAGTCGCTTACCTTGGTCATGGGCACGTGCGTCAGCGTGGGCGCACCACCCCAGTACTCCATCTGCATCAGGTCCAGCGAGCCCATGACGGGTACACCTACCAGGTTCCACCCCTTCTGCAGACGGTAGGAAGGTGGAATTGCACCGGCGGTGCCGGCAGGTTCCATCTCTACTATCAGGTCGTTCCACACCGTGTTTACATACACCTGCATCCCCAGCTTTTCGCTTGCCATCTGCGTCAGATACCACCAGTACCATTCGCTTTCAGGCCAATCGCCCAGCGGGGAGCAGTACACCCAGTAGCCCACGCCGGGCTTCACCCGCGACAGTCCGCGGAGCCCGCTGGGTGTAAACCACCTGCCGCTCTCGGCATCGTACATTGCACCGTACCAGCGGTAGTTCTCGTAGGTGTACACCTTGGTGACACCCATGTCACCGAAGACCGCCTGCAGGGTAGGATCCACCGGAGTACGAGGGAAGGATATCAGGTTCCAGCCTTCCCACAGGTGCATCACCAGGGTGTCCTTGCCCTGGATGAACACGCTCTCCGTGTTCCACTTCTCATGCATCCACCATGGACCGTCACAATAGGTGTAGTCGTGTGCCAGGACCTCTACGTAGAAGGTATCCTGCGGGTCCGACGCCTCCAACAGGAAATCCCAGTAGGCCACATACCCTGGCTCTTCGATGCCCCACCAGCACCCGTCAACGCCGACACCGTCGCAGTAGCCTCCATACTCGTTGGGACCCTCCATGCCTATGGGGAACCACTCGATGGTGGGAAGCCCGCCGCCATCGCAATCGAGGAGCAGGTATGCATAATCAAGGGGTTCGCTGGCGGTGACAACCACATTTACCGGACCGCCGGCATGCGGGTCGCCCTGGACATCGATCTCCAGCATCGGGGCGATGCCGTCAACCGCCGTTTCTTCATCGAAAGGCACGCCGTTTTCATCTACCATGTAGACAATCGGGGTAGCATCTGTGGCCATGGGCTTGGCATTGGATGGCAGGGTGAGGAACACCAGGCCGTAGTTTTCGCCTTCAAACCAGCAGTGGTATTCGGCCGCGGCGGGTATCACGTTCAAAGCTGTCACTACCCTTCCACCCTGAGTGTATGTATAATCGATGCGGAACCACTCGGGATCAACGTACGGCTCCCAGCAATTTTCGAAGACGACCATGATACTGTTACGGGAGTTCGTATTGTACGGGTACCCACCCTCGCATTCCCCCGACGTGGGTGAGTTATAGCACCATTCCCAGGTCCAGCCAGTCACCGCACCTATCATGGCAGGCGGCTGCGCATGTGCTGGAGCAACTGTTAAGACTGGCACCATGGACGCTGCCATCGCCAGCACCAGTATAAATGTTACTGCATATTTTATTCTTCCCCTCATATACCCTCCTTTTTAAAAATGCTATGGGTTCGTGTTCGCGCTACTCACCGTGTCTGTAGTATTGACCACCACCTCCTTAATTCGTTCTCATGAATAAACAAAAAACCCCCGCTATTCCCTTGAGAATCCCGGGAGTCCAAATAAAACAACCACTTGTTTGTATATACCATGTGCATAAATTATTGTCAATATGCAAACTTAAATATATCTACATCTATATCAAAATAGGTATTTCTGCATAAAAGTGCACGATGCCTGTTCCCCCGATGGTTCGACATATGGGTTAGCAAAGATGTTTCGATTCGGGGTTGGAATCACCTGGCGGCTGATGTAAAATGTACAAAACCCGTCGGGCATATAGCTCACGTTCCCAGCCTGGAAGCTGTAAAAATTGATTGCGCAATGAACATCGATAAAGTGCAGTATCCCCTCGAGGATGGCACCGTGTACAGCACGAGAAAGGGCTTCCGTCCTCTTTCGATACCGCCGCTACAGTCTTACGCCGAAGCATTCGGCGAGGTCAGGGTGCAGGACCTGCTGGACGCTGCCGCAAAACTTAAGGGCTGCCGGCTGCTTGAACTCAACGCCACCGCTAAAGGCGGAGGGGTTGCCGAAATGCTGTTCAGCTCCATCCCGCTGCTCAATGCGCTCGGGCTGGACACGGAATGGAAGGTAATACGTGGCACTAGGGAGTACTTCGAATGCACGAAGGGGCTACACAACCTGCTGCAGGGCATGAAGGGCTCGTTCACGAGCGATATGAAGGAATGCTATATCCACAACATGGAGCAATTCGCCAGCGAGCATGTGCTAGATAACAACCATGACGTGGTACTGGTGCACGACCCCCAGCCGCTGGGCCTGTCCCAGTACCTCCGTAAGTCAGACCAGGTATGGTTCTGGAGATGCCATATCGATGTCGAAGAATCGGCCCTGAGGGCCAACCCCAGCCTGTGGGATTTCATCATGGACCAGACCACCTACTACGATGCGGCCATCTTCACCGCAGCCCACTACATCATCTCGTGCTGGCCGCTGCCCAAGTTTCTCATACCTCCATTCATCGACCCGCTGTCAGAGAAGAACCGGGAGCTGGAACCTCATGAGATCGAAAAGGTATTGAACAAGTACCAGATAGACCCGCGGGTGCCTATCATCGCCCAGATAGGCAGGTACGACAGGTGGAAGGGGATAGAGCGGACCATCGCCACTTATCGGGAGGTACGCAAGGTTTTACCATGCCAGCTGGTGCTGGCCGGCGGCACCGCCAGCGACGATCCCGAGGGCGAGATGGTGCTGGACAGGATACGAGAGATGACACATGGCGATGACGGTGCACATGTGTTACTCCTGTCGCTGGAGGACCGCATACAGAACTGGCATGAAGTGAACGCGCTCCAGCGGGCGGCCAGCGTGATAATGCAGCCCTCTACCCGGGAGGGCTTCGGGCTGACCGTAACCGAGGCCATGTGGAAAAAGAAGCCAGTGATCGCCTCCAACGTGGGAGCCATCTCTCTCCAGATAAAGAACGGCGTCACCGGATTTTTCTTCACCAATACGCGTGTAGCGGCACAGAAAATCGTCCGCCTGCTGGAGAAACCGGAACTGGCAACAAGGATCGGGGAGAGGGCACACAAATATGTGGACGAACATTTCCTCATCCTGGACCGCATGGAGGATTACCTGATAGCCCTCAACATGGTGCGAAACGGATCGCTCAAGGAGGACAGTTGCCGCCAGTGCATCATAAGCTTCCATCCGTGGTACAAGCTTTCACAGCGGGAAAAGATTTAGCCGAATGAACGAATCATTCGGCCTATGTTAACGTGTATCGAGTGTTGCTTTGCCTTCGCAGGAAACCAGTAATTACCACCCCAGTTCCTGCAGCCTTCTGGTATAAGCCTGTTCTGCAGTCTCCTGCGCCTGTGCTTGAGCCTGCAGCTTTCGCCTGACCGGAACCGGGATGGTTTCCTTCTGCTTCTCGAGGTATCCTTCTATTTCACGAATCAGCTCTTGCATACTAAATTTTTGAAAATACCCCCCAAACACATACAGAACGCTAATGGACACAATCAACTGCTCATCATTTCTTATCGTCCATCTTGTGCAGCACCAGCCTGACCCCCGATTCCCCGAAAAGCCTGGCGGAGAACTCCCACCCGGGATAATCCTGATTGCAATAATGCACTGCAGTGATACCAGCATTGATTAATATGCGGGCGCAAGCCGGGCAGGGTATGTCACGGATATAGCATTCGGTGCCGACCGTGCTGACCCCCTCGCGGGCGGCGTTTATAACCGCATTCTGTTCAGCATGCACGGCGCGGCACTTCTCCAGCTGCTGGCCGGAAGGCACCCCTTCTCTGGCACAACCGATATCGGCGCAGTGAGTAGCGCCGCGCGGCGCGCCATTATAGCCCATCGCTACCGGCACCCTGTTGCGGACGAGGACGCATCCGTATTGCCGGCGAAGGCAAGTGCTTTTCTTGGACAGCAAGTCAGCTATGCCGAAGAACAACTCATCCCAGCTCATCATCAATACTCCTCCTGGAAATATACTTACATCAGCGACGGCGTGTTTCAGACCAACATCTTTAATCAGACGATATAACTGTATTCCCAAACAATCCTGTTAGTCAACAGGCCCCAGTCGACCAATCCCGGTATCGCATCTATCGGCAGACCGGTTGACAAATTCTGAATTGCGATGTAATCTTTCCCAACACCATTCACATGGTTACAGGGAGAAAGGTGAAATGTACATATTTGGAATCGTCCTGGTATTCCTCGGCGCCTGCCTGACGCTGGTGCGACTGCCGCTGCCGCTCAACCGTGACCTCGACGAGATCAGGACCGTGTGGTGGATCGGTCCCATCATCATTGTCATCGGCGGGGTGATATGCTGGGCTTTCTGGCCCGCGAATGCCTGAAGACGAGGAGTATCTCCAGTGGTTTCGAATAACAGCGATGCAATCCCGAAACGATTTCTGGGACGAACCGATATCCGGATCAGCCCCATAGGTCTGGGGACGTGGCAGTTCTCGGAAGGGCAGGGGCTGCACAGATTCACATGGTCGAAGCTGAACACTCAGGTTACAAACGACGTCGTGAAAGCGGCGCTGGATGGCGGCATAAACTGGTTCGATACCGCGTCATCCTATGGCGACGGCCGCTCTGAGAGGGGGCTGGCGCGGGCGCTGCAGGCGGCGGGGAAGGTCCGCGGGGATGTCGTCATCGCCGACAAGTGGTGGCCTGTATGCAAAACGGCGCGCTCCATCGAATCCACCATCGATGACAGGCTGAGGAACGTCGAGCCTTACGGCATTGACCTGTACCAGATACACTGGCCGTTCTCCTTCTCCTCCATAGAGTCGCAGATGGACGCCATGGCTGGACAGGTAGAGTCAGGCAGGATACGCGCCGTCGGCGTGAGCAACTTCTCGGCTGCGCAGATGCGGCGGGCCCACGATGCACTCGCCCGGCGCGGCATACCGCTGGCATCGAACCAGGTGAGGTATAACCTCCTCGCCCGCAAGGTCGAGACCAGAGGCGTGCTGGACGCCGCCGTAGAGCTGGGCATCACCATCATCTGCTACATGCCGCTGGAGATGGGGCTGCTGACCGGCAAGTTTCACGCGGAGCCGGCAGGGCTGAGGAGCCGTCCCGCCTTCCGCAGGCAGGTGATGAAACGAATGCTCAAGCGAAGCATGCCCGTCATCGAGGTACTGGGGCAGATCGCCTCCGACCGCGGCGCGACGGTGGCGCAGGTAGCCCTCAACTGGCTGGTTAATTCTCGTGGCCAAACTGTCGTGGCGATACCGGGAGCCACCAGCCCGCAGCAGACAGAGCACAACGCCGCTGCCATGAAGCTGGCGCTGACCCCCGATGAGATGGAACGCATCGATCGCGTTTCCCGACAGTTCAGGTAGCGCTGGCGATTGGACAATTTTTTAAATTGTGATAAAATTAGCCAAAGAAGCTAATAAAAATAGAGTCGAGCATGTTACATAAATCAGGCTGCCTGTTGAAGACAACTATCCAATCGGTCAGCGCGATTTTGGCCTTGTCGACTGCACGAGAGGTGAGGGTAGAACGATGAAGATCTTGCTGGTAGAGGATAACCCCGGAGACGCCCGTCTGCTTGAGGAGATGCTGAAAGAGGTAGATGCTGCTCACTACGAAATCGAGCATGCCGAAAGCCTGGAAGGAGCGCTGCAGTTACTGGGCGAAAAGGCTTTCGACCTCGTCCTGCTGGACCTGGGTTTGCCCGGCAGCATCGGGCTGGACACGTTCCACACCGTGCATTCCCGCATACCTTCCACGCCAATCATCGTATTGACGGGCTTCGGCGACGACACGTTCGTTGCCACTGCCAGGGAGGCCGGCGTCAAGAACTACCTCAACAAGAATACCGTGGATTGCGACCTGCTGTTCAGCACGATTAAAGAGGCCACAGGGCAGATCCCTTAACGGAGCTATGGGTTTAGACGATGAATATAAATCCGGGGTTGTTCTGGCTATTGATGCAGCAAAAGGGACTGATGGATGATCAGGGGGACCAGGCTGCGCGTAAAGCTGAATTTGAAGCAATGAGCGCCAAACCGGACCTGAATAAGCTGAGAGCTGATGTCAGGGACCTGAATGCCGCTATAAATAAGTTGACACTAATCTGCCGTGCGCTCTGGGAAATCATGGCAGAGGATAAAAAGCTCGATGAGGAATACATCATCAACAAAGTGAATGAGATAGACCTTCGCGATGGCAAGCTTGATGGAAAGATGACTACCGCTATCAGGGTATGCCAATCGTGTGGACGCACCCTCTTCAGGGGACATCAAAGATGCCTGTATTGCGGAGCTGAACATACAGGCTACAGTCCATTCGATTCCGTTTAGCGATACCCGATATTCTTTTACAATAATCCATTATCCCCTATCCGACAGGGGATTTTTATTAGGCGTATGCGATATAATCACACAACAGGCGCAATTTTTAGTGCGGCGATTCGATATGAGCGTTACTAATGTGTTAATCTCGATCGGCGGAGGCCTGGCCGTACTTTCAGCTTCGATGCTTACCGCCATCTCATGCGCTCCGTCGCCGGCGCAGTACGAGGTCTCGGACCTGGCGATATCACCGGCAGCGGTCGAGGTGTACGGAGAGGTGACCATCCGCGCCAGCGTCACCAACACCGGGGGTGTTGCTGGCAATTACACTGCCAGCCTGAGCATCGGCGGCTGCGCCATCGATGCGCAGGCGGTGACGCTGGCGCCCGGCGCGTCGACTGAGCTCGCCTTCCATTACATGCCGGAGACGAAGGGCAACTTGACGGTTGAGGTCGGGGAGGCCAGCGGCATATTGCTGGTCACCGAGCCGCCGCCCGGCGAGTGGTGGGATGTACACTACCTGGTGGTGGAGAGCAATGTGAGCCAGCGAATGTGCATCCAGAAGACAATGATAAGGGAATATTCCTTCCAGTTACCGGAGGGTACCAGCATGGACATCAGGATAAGCAAAACAATCGTGAACGGCTCACGCGAGGTGTTCTTGGGCGCCGCCGGTTTCAGGTCGGATCCCATGGTGTTGAAGAATGTGTTTCCCGGCATCGATTCGACGGTGACGTGGGCGCTGGCCGGCGATGCCGTCGGAACACTGTGTGTGGCAGATGACGCAGGCGATGTGGATGTGTTCGCCACCAGCACATCCGGTGCGAAGCCGGCTACAGCATATGTTATCGGTGACAGCGCACCGGACCCGGCCGGCTCGCTGCAGGCATACCTGCCCATGTCCGTGGAATTCGAGTCGCTGGGCATATCATCCATGTGGTCAATCGATGCCTACATCACCACGGGACACAGCTACAGCTATATCGACTCGCCGGATAGGGCCATCGACGGATCGAAGATGGAGGGGGACGGCGAACCGTGCAGCAGGGACGGGGGCATCGTACCATACGTGGGAGCGCCATGTACGATCGTGCTGACCGGTGCCATAATCGACCGCAGGATATTCGGAGTGTACGTCGACGTGCAATTCATGGCAGAGATGCGCATCGCTCCAATTGTGGAGGAGGATTGAACCATCCCGATACAATACGTCATTCATTGCAAGGAGTTCGCCTGAGGCGAAACGGCGAGTCGACTTCGACGTTCAATAGGAAACGGATGGACGAGCATGTCATACGATAAGGATAGAATCCCGCTGAAGCCGCTCAAATGGTACAGGGGGCTGGCAACCGATAAGGGCCGGCTGGAGGCCGGGGCGTTCCTTGTTGAGGGGGACAGGGCCATTCAGCAGATAATCGGCACTCGGCCCGATGCCATAATAGAGATCGTGACTTTCGAAACGCCGTTATCGACCTGTGGCGATTACCCGATCCGTCTCGTAACTGAGAGGCAGTTCGACTCCATCAGCCAGGCGAAGACGCCCCAGGGCCTGCTGGCGGTGGTCAGGATGCCGCCCGACATCTACAGCGATCGCCTCCCCGATTCGATTGGCGAAAGGGTGCTGCTGCTGGAGGACATCCAGGACCCGGGCAACGTGGGAACCCTGATCCGCACCGCCGTCGCCTTCGGATACGGCGGCATCATCCTCACCGACAGGTGCGCCGATCCTCTTTCCCCCAAGTGCGTGCAATCGACTGCGGGCACACTGCTGTCGCTGTGTATAAGGCGGACAGCCAATTACCTTGACCTTGTAAAGTCGCTGAAGGACAAGGGTTACTGTCTGATAGCTGCCGACCTGAACGGCGACGAGGATCCATCGGTATTGAAACGAAGTGACAAGGTCGTGCTGGCGCTGGGGAATGAAGCCGCCGGACTATCGCAGAAGATACTGGGGATCGCCGACCATCGGTTCAGGGTGCCGATCGACAGGCACAGGGCGGAATCGTTGAACGTGGCTGCCTGCGGCGCGATATGCATGTACCTGAGTGTATCCGGATAATCACCTTCGATTGTGGTTTTGTTGACAGACCCCCACTCGGCGCATAGAATGTGATTTCAGAGGATTAAGTTATGAGCATATCGAGACAGCTATACGAGCTACAGGAAATAGACCTGCAGATAGATTCGAAAAGCAAGGCGCTGGAGGAGGTATACAGCCGTATTGGAGAAAGCGAGGCGCTGAGCCGCATACGGGCGCTTCTGTCCGAAGACGAGAGGATGATGCATGAGCTGGAACGCAGGCAACGGGAGATGGAGGCGGAAGCAGAGGGCATCAGGGCCAAGGTCGCCGCTGCGGAGGGCAAGCTGTACGGCGGAACGGTGAAGAACCCCAAAGAACTGAACAGCATGCAGGAGCAGGTTAAGGGCTATAAAAAGAACATCGAGCAGATGGAGGATGCCACGCTGGAAATCATGACACAGATCGAGTCGCTGCGGGGGGAGATGGCAACGAAACGCGAGGATGCGGACAGGATAGAGACTGAGTGGAGCGAAGCCCAGAGTCTACTGGTTCAGGAAGTAGACGAGCTCAGAGCATTGCTGGCGCAGTTGGCAGAGAGTAGAGAGGCGCTGGCAAATAAAATCGACCCTGCCAGGCTCGAGCTGTACCGGTTGTTGAGAAAGAAGAGGCAGGGCAGGGCGGTGGCCAAGGTGGAGCAGGGGATATGCCAGGGATGCCGCATAACGCTGCCGATGAGCGAGATGCAGAAGGTAAAGGGCGGACATGACATCGTCCAGTGCGGCAGCTGCGAACGGATACTATATTTGAGTTAAGCATGAAAGCCATCGGTTACTTCAGGGTGCCGCCAGATAGCGATGACCTCGCTGAGCCAGCGCAGAAAGAGCAGGAGCAGCGCTACCTCAGCCTGTGCCGGCAGCGGGGCTATGAGCCGGTTGCCACCTTCGTCGAGCGGGACGCCGGCCGCAAAGCGAGCCTCAGCGAGTTCGAGCGCATGCTGCGCTACATACGCCAGCAGACGGATAATATCGCTCTGCTGGTTAAAAACGTCAAACACCTGCACCCCGAACCTCAAGAGGCCGCAAAGCTGATACTGGAGCTTGAGACCTCGCGCGTCGATCTCATCCTGATGGACGAGGAGGCCATGGATCCGCTGGAATCGGCGGTGGCCCTGTGGCGGGAGAGCCGCGGTGAAAAGCAGGGTGGCGATAAGGTGCGCGAGGCTATGAAGTACCGCGCCATCCACGGGATGGGCCTGGGTAAAACACCCTTTGGCTATCGCATCGGAGCTAACCAGAAACTGGAGGTAGTGCCCGAGGAAGCGGAGACGGTGATCCAGATCTACCGTATGTACCTGGAGCGTAACATGGGCTTTCGCCTCATCGCACGCCACCTGAACGAGCAGGGGATCACGACGCGTCGAGGGGGCAGATGGAGCATCGTGGGGATACGCGACATCCTGCGCAATCGCGTGTATCTGGGGACATATGCCAGGTTCGGTTTAAGGGTGCCGTCCAGCCACCGGGCGATCGTACCCGAGTTCATCTTTAAGCGTGTGCAGGAAAAGCTCAACGCAATGCCCAAGAGTCCCAAAAGGGCCGAGAGAAACCCGTTCCTTCTCTCCGGCATGGTATATTGCGGCTACTGCGGCAGCCGGATGACGGGGGTGAACCGCAGCCAGACCTGGCTCAGGAGCAGGGACGGGGGGCGCAGCAGGAAAACCTATCGCTATTATCAGTGCCAGTCGCGAACCAACCAGAGCTTCTGCCAGTATCACACGCGCAAGGCCGACGATCTGGAGACGCTGGTGATGTCGATGCTGCACAGATACAGCGACGCACACACCGACGATTTTGCATCTGCGCAAGGTAATCATGATCACGATGCGGAGGCAGCCGAGCAGGCGATGCTCACTAAAAAGCTGAAGGCGATGCAGCGAAAGTTCCGTAGTTACCTTGACGAAACGGCCCGCGGCGACATGTCGCTGGACGATCTGCGGGAGAAAGGCGGCGAGCTGGTGCGGCAGGGACGGCTACTGGAGCGAAGGCTGGCGCTGGCAACAGCCGAACTCAATGGTGAGCTTACCCCTGAGCAGCGGCGCGCGTACCGCCTCGAAGCGCTTAGCAATATGAACGAACGCTGGGAATCCATGGAACTTCCGTCGAGGAGGGAATTGCTGCAATACCTGGTCGAGCGTATCGTGGTCTACGATGATCATGTGGAGACAAAGCTGAGGCTGTGAAACAATCCCATCGGCTCACCATCTATTCCGATGGCGCCGCCATCCCCAATCCCGGTCCTTCGGGCATCGGCGTGGTGCTCTATGACGAAAAGGGCGGCGCGGTCGCGGAGATATCGAAGTATATCGGCGAGTCCACCAACAACAATGCCGAGTTCATGGCGCTCATCGCCGGGCTGGAAGAAGCCTTGCGACTGGGCGCAACTGCGGTCGACCTCAGGCTCGACTCCGAGCTGCTGGTCAGGCAGCTCCAGGGTACCTATCGCAGCAAGAAGATGAAACAGCAGTACGAGCAGATACGCCGCCTGCTCGGCGAGTTCGAGTCATACAGCGTCCAGCACATCCCCCGCGAGAAGAACAAGAAGGCAGACGCCCTCAGCAAGAAGGCGATACGCAGGACAGCCGCTTGAGACTTCAATCGATATCGCATTCTCTATGGTAGCTTAGCCTCTACGATAATTCATCGATAAAAGAGGGGGTCGCAATGCCCACAGTCAAGGTCCGCGATATAAATATGTACTACGAAATACACGGCGAAGGTGAGCCCCTGGTATTGATCTGCGGACTGGGAGTTGACCTGTCATGCTGGTCTTCAGTTATCGCCGAGTTTTCCCGCGGTTATAAGGTAATAACATTCGATAACCGCGGATCAGGTCGGACCGATGCACCCGACGTGCCGTATTCGATCGAGATGCTGGCTGACGATACGGCCGGGCTCCTCGATGCACTGGGCATCGGAAAAGCCCATATCCTGGGACACTCACTGGGAAGCTTCATAGCACAGGAGCTGGCACTCAAATATCCCCACAAGATAAAGAGTTTAACGCTTGCAAGCAGCAGCACACATTTAACTAATGCGGTAAAGCATATTATCAAAACCTGGGATAAATTATTCCAGGAGGGCGTCAGTCTGGAAAACCGACTGCGGGAGTCACTCCCCTGGTTAATGACAAAAAATTTCTTTGCGGCGCCAAACGCCGTTGAGAAAGCGGTCAGTTTTTTGATGTCGAACCCGCACCCGCAATCTCTTCATGGAATGACTCATCAGACAAATGCCTGCCTGGATCATGACACACTAGATCGTATCCACCAGATTTCTGCGCCCACGCTGGTGATCGTCGGCAGGCAGGACCTCCTTATGACGATCAGGATGTCGAAGGAGCTGGCAGCAGGCATACCACATGCCGAATTGGTCATCCTGAAAGGTGGCGCCCACGATCTTTGCGGCGAGATACCAGACAAGTTCCGCATGGCGGTGCTGGATTTTCTGGCGAAGGTAGATAATACTCCCAAGTGACATAATTTGCTTCATCGCCAGCTTTGTAGTATATTTATATCCGGGGTCAGGTGAACCGGGTGACCGCTCTACGGCTCGGCCGTGGGGAGGAAAGTCCGAGCTCCACCGGGCAGCGGGCTGGGTAACGCCCAGGGTGCGCCAGCGTAAGTCGGCGCATACGGAAAGTGCCACAGAAACATACCGCCCGCCTCAGGCGGGCAAGGGTGAAACGGCGAGGTAAGAGCTCACCGCTCCAATGGCGACATCGGAGGCCAGGCAAACCCCCCGCGGAGCAAGACCGAATAGAAGGGAAGAGGACGCTCGGCCTCGTTAGAACCCTCGGGTAGGTTGCTTGAGGTGGCGGGTAACTGTCACCCTAGATAGATGGTCACCGTCCGCCGCAGGCGGGCACAGAACTCGGCTTACAGGTTCGTCTGACCCTTTTCACATTTCACAATGTCATCGTCAGCCTCAGGCGGACGATCCAGTATAATACGTTGAATGAGCTGCTGGATTGCCCAATCAAGTCAGGCAATGGCAAGTGAAAAAAGCAATGGAAACGGACAGACTCTCGACGGAATCGATTAGAGGGGCGATTGACACAAAGCTCATCGGCCGCAACATCCTTTACTATCCCACAACCGCTTCGACGATGGACGTGGCCAAGCAGGCGGCAAAGGACGGCGCTGCCGAAGGCACGGTGATAATCGCCGATCGCCAGACCGCAGGGCGCGGACGCCTCAAGCGCGAGTGGCTGGCCCCGACGGGAAGCAGCCTGCTGCTCTCCATACTCCTGTATCCGGAACCGGAGATACTGCGCCGTCTAACGATGGTTGCCTGTCTCGCGGTATCCCGCGGCATCGAGCAGGTTACGGGACTCAAGGCCGATATCAAGTGGCCCAACGATGTCCTGATAAACAACCGCAAGGTGAGCGGCATCCTGAGCGAGGCCGACATCTCAGGCGACAGCATCAGATATGCCATCGTCGGCATCGCCATCAACGTGAACCTGGATACGAACGCTATCCCGGAGATCGCCGGGACCGCCACCAGCCTGAGCATGGAGCTTGGCCGCAAGGTATCGCGCCTGAAGGTTCTTGTCGCCCTGCTAAACGAGTTCGACTCGCTGTACGCCGCATTACAGCGTGGCGAGCCGATATGCCAGCAGTGGCGCCAGCGGCTGGAGACAATTGGCAGGAGGGTAACGGTGCGCTGCGGGGACGAGGTCCAGCAGGGCTACGCCGAGGATGTGGACGAGAACGGCAACCTGCTGCTGCGGCACGACGATGGCAGCCTGTCCACCATCGCCGCCGGGGACGTCACGCTGCGGGAGTGAAACGGTAACTTTATCGACTGCCCTGTCAGACCACCAGAGTCGACACAATCGTTGCTCTATGGATGTCGTGTGATTGCGAAAACAGTGATTTCATTTTTGGAAGGGCCATAATACCAGAAGACTCGATATGCCGCAGGGGTACGCTGTTCAGCATAAGCCACAAACACCTTCTCCTCTTTAGGGCCCTTGAGGCTGGTGAACTCATGTGTCTGGAGGCTGTTGTGGCGTGGGTTAGAGGCTAACAGTTTGATAGTCTTCTTAACCGCATTGTAACGCTTTTTCTGCGATGGGTCGCACTTCAGACGGTCATAGTCAACTCGGCTTCGGTCGGTCCAGAATATATCGAACAAAACTGAATCCTAAAGCTCATCGAGGTTGACTTTTGACACCTTGCCCTCCGCCGCTTCCCTGAGCCCGGCCTCCACTGACTGCAGAGCCTGCGGGTTTTTAAACAGCCACGCCTCAGAAGCGGGTACGCTCACATACGGGTCAAGCACTATCTGGCCGATGTCATTACAGTATATATGGTATGTAACATCGTCCGGTACCGAGACCTTTGAGAGCACCACCCTCTTCTTGGCATCCGGTTTCACCCCGCTGGCTACCATGTGAAAATGCGTGTCCTTTATTACCTGCGCCATAGCAGCATAAATATAGCACATGTGGGACTATAAGTCAAGTGGGATTGTCCCACATTCCTTTCGAATACGACAGCAGGGCTACGCCGAGGATGTGGACAAGGACGGCAACCTGCTGCTACGGCACGACGATGGCAGCCTGTCCACAATTGCCGCAGGGGATGTCACGCTGCGAGAGTAACTGACTCGCTCTTAAGTAATATGGAACTCGACCGCATCCTCCATCGCTATCTCCAATACCATCGTTATCGCCGACTCTCACACCCGTCATTGCCCGACTTGATCCCCATTTTCATGGGGACGCAATCCAGGAGGGCAAATTATCATTCGCCCCTACATCTGGATCGTCCGCCTGAGGCGGACGATGACGTTGCGCGGTCTGCATCGACCAGCCAAGCCGAGTGATGACCGAAACCCGTTACTACTTCTTCTCTTTTGGCAGAAAGGCGCTGAGCATCTCCAGCGGCAGCGGGAATATCAGCGTGCTGGTCCTCTCGGTGGCTATCTGCGTCAGCGTCTGCAGGTAGCGCAGCTGCAGCGCCGCCGGCTCTTTGGATATGACGCTCGCCGCCTCGGTAAGCTTCTGCGATGCCTCGAACTCGCCCTCGGCGTGCACAATCTTGGCGCGGCGCTCGCGCTCCGCCTCCGCCTGAGCCGCCATCGCCCGCTGCATGGCATCAGGCAGCTCCACATCCTTGATCTCCACGACGCTCACCTTAATGCCCCACGGCTCCGTCTGCTCATCGATGATCTGCTGCAGCTTCTGATTCAGCTTCTCCCGTTGAGCCAGCAGCTCGTCCAGCTCGGACTGTCCCAGCACGCTCCGCAGCGTAGTCTGGGCGATCTGGTACGTCGCCAGCTTGTAATCGTAGACTTCGACCACGGCGGCCTCCGGATGCATGACCCTGAAATACACCACTGCATTCACCCTGACCGTCACGTTGTCGCGGGTGATAGCCTCCTGCGACGGCACATCCATGGTGATGACGCGGGTATCCACCTTGCGCATGCGGTCTATGAACGGGATGATGAAGCGCAATCCCGGCTTGCGGGTCTTCTCCAATCGTCCCAGCCTGAACACCACGCCCGCCTCATACTGGTACACGACCTTTATAGTCGCCGGCAGCAGCATGATCACGATCGCCACGACGACAACAACGCCAATGATATAATCCATGTTCAACCTCCTTCTTCTTTCTTTTTTACCGACAGATGTAATCCGTCGATCCCGGTGACCACCAACCCCTCGCCCGTCTCTGCCCTGCCTTCGTCCAGCGTGGCCTGCCACAGCTCGCCGTGGGCGAATACAGTGCCCGACGGGTCGAGCGGCGTTCTCGCCACCGCCGTTATGCCGATCATGGCATCACGCCCTGTCTGCTGCTTGCGGCGGCTGGTGCGCACCACGGACGCGATTACGAAAATGAAGAACCCTGCGAAGGCCACCGTGACGCCGGCAATGAGCCCGCGATTGATGTGGAATGCAGGCTCGCTCATGAGTACGATCGACCCGACGACGAAGGCGGCTATGCCTCCGGCGGAAAGCACGCCGTTGGTGGTGGTGAACACCTCCGCGATGAACAGGCCGAATCCAAGGAGGATCAGCAGCAATCCAGCATAGTTTATCGGGAGGACGCCCAGCGCATAGAACGACAGCAGCAGGCAGATGCCACCAACCACGCCGGGGAAGATGCCGCCCGGGTTGAACAGCTCCAGCGTGATGCCCAGCATGCCGATGCTCAGCAGGATGTAGGCGATGTTGGGATCAGTGATGGCATACAGGAAGCGCTCCAGCGCGCTCATATCGACATTGTCGATTGACGACGACGCCGTAGCGATGGTCACCGTTTCCCCGCTTATCAGTTCCACTTGGCGGCTGTCGAGCTGTGAAAGGAGATCGTCCAGGCTGGTGGCGACGATATCGATGACACCCAGTTCAAGTGCCTCCGAGGACGGGCTGGAACGGCTGTCCCGCACCGCCTCCTCCGCCCAGCTGGCGTTGCGACCCGTGGCCTCTGCGATGCTGCGGATATAGGCCACCGCGTCATTGACAACCTTCTCTACCATGGTCTCATCCATGCCGTCCCCACCCAGGGCGACCGGGTGCGCCGCCCCGATCTCGGTGCCCGGCGCCATGGCCGCCACGTGCGCCGAGAGCGTGATGAAGGCGCCGGCGGAAGCCACCCTCCCACCGGGGGGAACATAGACAGCCACCGGGACATCGGAGTTCATGATGGCCTGCACAATATCGCGCATGGCGCTGTCCAGACCGCCGGGGGTGTCCATCTGGATAATGCACACGGTCGACTGCCGTTCTGCGGCAACAGCCAGGCCCCGCTCGATATAGCTGGCGACTATGGGTGTGATGGTACCTTTGACCTCGAGGACGACGACACGCCCGCCTTCAGCGCCCACGGGCGCAGGGACCAACATGCAGACCATGGCCGTGGCGATGAGCGCCAGGCACACAAATCGGTGTATCCTCGTCAGCGCATTCATGCGATACATTTTTGGATTGTAGATGGGACCGGTGCAGTGAAATTGTTTTTTCGGTTACGGCTTCAAGCCTGTCTTCGCCATGTTCCGGCGATAGCGACATTATAGTTTCACCAGCCTCCTTTTGCAACGACCTGTTATTGAAGGCATATGGCGATTGGTGTAGAATAGCCTAAGCTTTGTGGAGGATATGGAACAGTGAAACCCGATCGGTGTAAAGGCATGCGCGACCTGCTCCCGGAGGATATGGCGAAGTTCCGCCGGGTCGAGCGGGCGTTTCTCGACTGCACGGCCAGATGTGGCTACTCCGAGGTGCGCACGCCGACGCTGGAGTACCTGCACCTGTTCACCGCCACCGGCACGCTGACCTCGGCGATGCTTCGGCGGGTGTACTCGTTCCTCGACTGGGACGGCTGGAGCGGCGAGCGTGTGGTGCTGCGTCCCGATGGCACCATACCCATAGCCCGCCTGTACGCCGAGAACTGTGAAACATTCTCCTCTGATATCTGCCGTCTGTGTTACGTGGGAAATACCTTCACCTTCGAGGAGAGCGGCAGGGACCGCCGCGAGCGCTGGCAGTGCGGGGTGGAACTCATAGGGACCAGCCAGCCCTCCGCCGACGTGGAGCTCATGCGCCTGGCCACGGAGATTTTGGCCAGCCTTGGATTCGACGCCATCGACATGAAGCTGTCCCATGCCGGACTGATCAAAACTGTGATCGGCGAGCTGGGGCTGGGTGCCGATGAGCAGGCCCACATACTGGACCAGGTGCTGGAGGGCAATATAAAGGCTCTGGGTGAAGTTCAAACCAGGGACGCTAATCTAAAGCGTGCCATCTCTTTGCTGCTGGACGTCAGGGGGGACTCGCCGGGCTTCCTGGAGAACTTCCGGGCGCTGCTGGGCAAATCGCTGCCCAAATTCGAGCCTAGCCTGAACGATCTGGCAGCCATCGCACGTCTTCTCGGTAAGGCGGAATGCCCCTACCACATCGACATAGCTTCAGGCAGGGGGTTCGAGTACTACACCGGCGTCATGTTACAGTTCTACGTCGGCAAGAAGTGGGTCGGTGGCGGCGGCAGGTACGACGACCTCATCTCGCTCGTAGGCGGCCCCGATACGCCTGCATCCGGCTTCGCGCTGTATGTGGACAAGCTGGTAGACCTGCTCAGGGGGGGTCCGAGGTGAGGCTGGCCTTGCCCAAGGGCCGTCTGCAGCAGGACACCGCGTCCCTGCTGGAGCGGGGCGGCGTGGGGGTCGAGGGGTACGACGGCAGCGCACGCACGTATCGCCTTACATCATCTGCCTTCCCCGATCTGAAATGTCGCATCTTTCAGGAGCGCGACATACCGGTCCAGGTAGCCATAGGCAACTATAATCTGGGGGTCTGCGGCCGCGACTGGGTGGAGGAACTAATGGCAAGGTACCCCAGCGAAGACCTGATGGTGCTCCGCGACCTGGATTACGGCCGCTGCGAGCTATACGCTGCAGCCAGCAGCCGTGCCAGCGTTTCATCGGTCGGCGAAATCAACCGCAAATTCGACCGGGTGCGCATTGTCAGCGAGTACCCCAACCTGGCGGAGGCGTTCGCCATGAAACAGAGGTTCAAGCGTTTCAGCATCCTGCCCATCTGCGGGGCAGGTGAGGCTTACCCCCCGGAGAGCGCCGACCTTGCGGTTATAGCGGCCACATCCCCCGACTATTTCGACAGGCATGACCTGGTCCCGCTGGAACGCATCGTCACCTCGCGGGCCTGCGTCATCGCCAACAGGCGCGGTCTGTCGCAGTCCGACCATAGCCGCCTGCTTACATGCCTGCAGCCCGCCGACCCATGTCCGGCGGAGGAATGGATTTTGCCTGTACGACATCGGAGAGTTAAGCAGGGCTCGGCAAAGCAGAAGGAGGCGGTCCGTCTGGCGCTTCCCGACGGGCACCTCTCTATCACCTGCGCCGGATTCCTAGATAGGGCAGGGGTGAAGCTGGATGGCTATGGCGGCAGGGACGCCACCCGCAGGCCGACCATCGACATCCCCGGAACCAGCGTCAAGGTGATCCGCCCGCAGGACATGCCGCTGCAGGTGGCCAATGACAGCTTCGACCTGGCTATTACCGGCGAGGACTGGCTGCTGGACCACCTGTACCGTTTCCCCACCAGCCCGGTTGAGAAGATACTGACGCTGGGGTTCGGAGCGGTGCGGCTGGTGGTGGTTGGCAGCGCTGACTTCCCAGCAAAGTGCGCCGGCGACCTGAGGGAACTGGCGCGAAAGGGAACTCTGCCGCTGCTGCGCGTGGCATCGGAATACGTGAACATCGCCGACAGGTATGTACTGGACAACCACCTGGCGCGCTGCAAGATAATTCCCACTTGGGGCGCCAGCGAGGCCTTCATCCCGGACGATGCCGACCTGCTTATCGAGAATACAGAGACCGGTGAGACGCTGAAGCGCCACAACCTGAAGATAATCGATACCATACTCCAGTCGTCCGCCTGCCTCATCGGCCGCCGCGGTATACTATCGCACGGCACGAAGAAGCGCGTTGCGGGACAGGTGGTCGAGATATTGAAACAGGGGTTACAATAATCTTAAGGCGATTTCATGTTCGACGTGAATCGAACGATGGAAGTGATATATGCCATTGCTATATGTCCATCTGAGCATCGCCAGGGAGGCGGCTGAAAGGCTGGGGCACCCCATCGTGGATTCCAACATGTGCTACTATCTGGGGGGCTCGATATCGCCGGACGCGCACCTGGTATGCGACGCGTCGAGGCGGGACACGCACTTCTTCGACCTTGACGAATGTGAGTGCGAGAGCGGGGCGAACCGCATCTTCGCCGTGCACCCGCAGCTGGCCGACGGCTGCCGCGCGGATGACGCAACGAGGTGCTTCATCGCCGGTTACCTGTCGCACCTGGTGACCGATGAGGTGTGGATACTGGACATCTACCGGCCCTTCTTCGGCGCCGGCTCGCCGCTGTCGGATGACCCCATGGCTAACGTGTACGACCGGCTGCTGCAGTTCGAGGTGGACCGCCGGGAGCGACAGGACCGGTCAAGGCTGGAATCGATACGAACCGAGCTGTTCCGCTGGCAGCCGGAGTGCTGCATAGATTTCATCACCATCAGGGCGCTGCGTTACTGGCACGAGTTCGGCTGCGCCGCCGTCAACCGGGACGTGGACATGGATGATTTCGCCATTTTCGCCCGGAGTTTCCTGCAGTCCAGGCTCAAGATGAGCGAAGCGGAGCTCGCGGATTTTCTGGCCACCATTCGGGACAGGCTGGAGTGGGTGGTCCACTACGTCAGCACGGAGCGCATCGATGCCTTCCGCAGCAGGTCGATCGAGAGATCCATCGAATCAGCAAGGGAGTGTTTGAGTGAAGATAATTAAAACTTTCGAGGCAGCCGAAGCCGAGATGGAACGGCGGCAATTAAACTGGGGCGACCCCGCAACTGAGAAGGCGGTAAAGAACATTATCGCCACGGTTGCCAAAAACGGCGACCGGGCAGTCCACAAGTTCACCCGCGAGATCGATAAGGTAAGCGTCGATTCACTCGAGGTCGAGAGGGACGAGATAGCCGCAGCCTACGATAAGGTTGACATCGGGCTGATAGAGGCGCTGGGCGTGGCGGCGGAGCAGGTGCGCCTGTTCCACCAGCGCCAGATGCAGTACAGCCTGAAGGAATTTATGGGCGCCGGCCTGGGGCAGATCGTGCGCCCCATACAGCGAGCTGGCATATACGTGCCCGGCGGCACCGCCGCGTACCCTTCCACCGTGCTCATGACGGCGATACCCGCCCGTGTGGCCGGTGTGGAGCAGATCGTAATGGTCACGCCCCCGGGCAGGGACGGTAAAATCCCACTCGTTACCCTGGTGGCGGCGGAGATCGCCGGCGTCGACCGCATATTCCGCGCCGGGGGGGCGCAGGCCATCGCAGCGCTGGCATACGGCACCGAGTCCATACCTCGGGTGGACAAGATCTGCGGCCCCGGCGGGCTGTACGTAACCATCGCCAAGCGTCTGGTCTACGGCGTCGTGGGCATCGACGGGCTGTACGGGCCGACGGAGACGGTGGTGCTGGCAGACGATTCGGCGTCGCCGGAATGCTGCGCCGCCGACCTGCTGGCGCAGGCGGAGCACGACCCGCTGTCGGCAGCGATACTGATCACCACATCTTCGAAGCTGGCGCGGCAGGTCAACAAAGAGGTAGAGCGCCGGCTCAACGGGCTGGAGCGCGCCGATATCGCGAGACGCTCGCTGGAGGACAACGGCTGCATCATAATCATCGACGATATGGAGCATGCCGTCGACCTGGTGAACCTGTACGCGCCGGAGCACCTCGAGCTGATGGTCCGCGACGCATCATTTCTCATCGAGGACATCCGCAACGCCGGCGGCATATTCATCGGCAAGTACTCGGCGGAGGTGCTGGGCGACTACGTGGCCGGGCCGAGCCACGTCATGCCCACGGGCGGCAGCGCCCGCTTCAGCTCGCCGCTGGGCGTCAACGATTTCCTCAAGCTCACCAGCGTCATAGCCCTGGGCGAGGAGGATCTGGAGCTGTTGGGGCCGGTGGCGGCGGCGCTGGCCCGGCTGGAGGGACTGACGGCGCACGCCATGTCGGCCACCATCAGGCTCAAGAAGGGGAGCAAGCGATGAACACCGGCGATATCAAGCGCATGTTCCGCCGCGACCTGGCAGCGCTCAAGGCATATCAACCCATAATCCCGCCGGACGTGCTCAGCGAGCAGGTGGGCGTGCCCGAGAGCCAAATAATCAAGCTGGACGGCAACGAGAACCCCTACGGCTGCTCGCTGCTGGTGCGGCGCGCCCTGGGCAACTACCCGCACTACCACATCTACCCCGACCCGGAGCAGCACGAGGTGCGCCGCGCCCTCTCGGAGTACGCCGGCGTGGACGCCCGGCACATCGTGGCCGGGGCCGGCAGCGATGAGCTGATCGACCTTATACTGCGCCTGTTCATCGAGCCGGGCGATACCGTGGTCAACTGCCCGCCGACCTTCGGCATGTACCCCTTCTGCACCGACATCTGCGGCGGCAGGACGGCGGACATCCCGCGCGACGGCGAATTCAACCTGGACATCGCCGCCATAAAGGCTATACCCGATGCCAAGGTCATCTTCATCGCCTCGCCCAACAACCCCACGGGCAACCTGACCCCGCCCAACGATATACTGGAGCTGGTCAAGTACGGGCGCATCGTAGTGGTGGACGAGGCATACTACGAGTTCAGCAGGACGACGCTGGCCGGGCAGGTGCCGCTGCACGAGAACCTGATCGTGCTGCGCAGCTTCAGCAAGTGGGCCGGCCTGGCCGGCCTGCGCCTGGGCTACGGCATCTTCCCGCCCTTCATCGCAGGGCAGATCATGAAGATCAAGCAACCGTACAACGTGAACCTGGCGGCGCAGGTGGCGCTGCTGGAATCGCTGGCGGACATCCAGTGCCTGCAGGACTACGTGGGACGCATCATATCGGAGCGCGAGCGGCTGTACAAGCAATTGCAGGGCCTCGGCTTCCTGCATCCGTACCCGTCGCAGGCCAATTTCATACTGTGCCGCGTTGTCGAGGGTGACGCAAGGCGTATGCACCAGCAGCTGCGGCAGCGCGGCATCTTCGTGCGACACTTCGACACGCCGCTGCTGGGCGACGCCCTGCGCATCAGCGTGGGCAAGCCGGAGCACACCGACGCCCTGATACGCGCCTTGCAGGAGATACATTCCAGCCGATAACTATCGAACAGGGGAGGGCAGACATGGCCAGAAAAAGCACCAGCAGCAGGAAAGCCACCATCAACCGCAAGACCGGCGAGACCGGCATCCGGGCTACCATCTGCATCGACGGCAGCGGCCGCTTCGATGTCGACACCGGCAGCAGGATGTTCGACCACATGCTGAGCCATATCGCCCAGCACGGCCTTATCGACATAACAATCAAGGCCAGCGGCTGGGATCAGCATCACCTGGTGGAGGATGTGGCCATCGCGCTGGGCCAGGCGTTGAACACCGCCCTGGGCGACAAGCAGGGCATCATCCGCATGGGCCACGCCGTGGTGCCGATGGATGAGGCGCTCGCCAGCGTTGTCGTGGACCTCTCAGGCAGGGGATACGCCGTCCTGAACGCGCCGTTCCGCCGCAAGAAGATCGGGGACATGGAGAGCGACATGGTGCTGCACTTCCTGAATACATTCGCTACCGAGGCGAAGATGAACCTGCACGTGGACGTTCGCGCCGGCGACAACGACCACCACAAGGCGGAGGCTATCTTCAAAGCGCTGGGCAGGGCGCTGGACGCGGCCACCCGCATAGACCCGCGGCTGGCGGGCAGGGTGCCCAGCACCAAGGGCATGATACAGAAGTAGACGACGACAGGCTGTGGGCTGGGAGGTAGTGGCGGGTGGTGAACACAATGACGTAGTGTGCATTTGATTTTTTACACGCCTCTTTAACCGCTAAACAGATCAATCTTGACACTCCCTATATCAGAGGCTATATTAGGATAACCCTAATGCACATAGCCAAAGAGCCAAGCCGGGTCGCTAATACTGACAAGAGGTATTTTTATGCCAAAAGGACGGACAAAGTACGCAGCAAATAAATCCAACGGCGCCAACCTTGGGTTTGAGGAAAAGATGTGGCAGGCTGCCGATAAGCTGCGCAGCAACATGGATGCAGCAGAGTACAAGCATGTTGTACTGGGCCTCATCTTCCTGAAATACGTCTCCGATGCCTTCGATGAGCGGTATAAGAAGCTTCAGGCATGGACTGCCGATCCATCGAACGACTACTACATCAAGGAGCCCAAGGCCAGGTATGACGTCCTGGAAGACCGCGATGAATACAGGGCTGCCAACGTGTTCTGGGTACCTAAAGAGGCGCGGTGGGAGTACCTGCGGGCTAATGCCAAACAGCCGACCATCGGCAAGACCGTCGATGACGCAATGGTGGCCATCGAGCGTGACAACTCCTCGCTGAAGGGCGTGCTTCCCAAGGATTACGCCCGCCCGGCACTGGATAAGCAGCGGCTGGGTGAGCTTATCGATCTTATCAGCACCATCGGCCTCGGGGATGCTGAGAGCCGCTCGAAGGACATCCTGGGGAGAGTGTATGAATACTTCCTCGGCCAGTTCGCCAACGCCGAGGGCAAGAAGGGCGGCCAGTTCTACACCGCGCGCTGCGTTGTCCGAACGCTGGTTGAGATGCTGCAGCCATACAAGGGCCGTGTCTTCGACCCGTGCTGCGGCTCCGGCGGCATGTTCGTCCAGAGCGAGCAGTTCGTTGAGGCACACGGCGGGAGAGTGGGCGATATATCAATTTACGGTCAGGAGTCTAACTCCACTACCTGGCGCCTGTGCAAAATGAACCTCGCTATACGCGGGATAGAAAACAACCTGGGCACCAGCCATGCGGATTCATTTCACAACGATCTGCACAAGGACTTGAAGGCCGATTTCGTCCTGGCCAATCCCCCGTTCAACGACAGCGACTGGGGCGGAGAGCGCCTGCGCGATGATGCGCGCTGGAAGTACGGTGCGCCCCCTGTCAGCAACGCCAACTTCGCCTGGGTGCAGCACTTCATCCACCATCTGGCGCCAACAGGCACAGCCGGTTTCGTGCTTGCCAACGGCAGCATGTCCTCGAACACCAGCGGTGAGGGCGAGATCAGGAAGAACATCATCGAGGCCGATATTGTGGATTGCATGGTTGCCCTGCCGGGCCAGCTGTTCTACAACACCATGATCCCTGTCTGCCTCTGGTTCATCGCTCGTGACAAGAAGAACAGCCGCTTCCGCGACCGCCGCGGCGAGGTCCTTTTCATCGATGCCCGAAAGCTGGGCGCGATGATCGACCGCAGGCATCGGGAGCTGGCCGGAGAGGACATCGCCCGCATCGCCGATACCTACCACGCCTGGCGCGGCAACAAGGATTGCCAGCAGAAGTATGAGGACATCCCCGGCTTTTGCATGGCCGCGAAGCTCGGAGACATCCGCAAGCACGGCCACGTGCTCACCCCCGGCCGCTATGTGGGCGCGGAGGCCATCGAGGATGATGGGGAGCCGTTTGATGAAATAATGCAGCGCTTGACCGCCAAGCTGTGGGAGCAAATGGAGGAATCAGATCGGCTGGATGCTGCTATCATCGCTAACCTGAAGGAGCTGGGGTATGGTAAGTGAACAATCCCTTGTACCCGTTGAAAGGATTGAAAGGTCAATACTGCTGGTCCGCAGACAGAAGGTCATGCTTGATGCCGACCTGGCGGCGCTTTACGGGGTCGAGACCCGTGTACTCGTCCAGGCTGTCAAGCGCAACCTGGAGCGATTCCCGGAGGATTTCATGTTCCAGCTCAGCCGGGAGGAATTCGACATCTTGAGATCACAATCTGTGACCTCAAGTGACTGGGGCGGGCGGCGCTATCCCCCATACGCCTTTACCGAGCAGGGGGTTGCCATGCTGTCCAGCGTCCTGCGCAGCCGGCGCGCCATCCAGGTGAACATTGAGATAATGCGGGCCTTTATCCGCCTGAGGCAGATGCTCGCGTCCCACGCGGAGCTTGCCCGCAAGCTGGATGCCCTGGAGAAGAAATATGACGCCCAGTTCAAAGAGGTGTTTATAGCTATCCGCCAGCTTATGACACCGCCGGAGCCGAAACGGCGCGCTATAGGATTTCGAAGAGGGGATGAATAACTGAGTATGCAGGCGGCGACACGCAGCAATCTGAAGGAGCTGGGATATGGCGGGTAAGTTCGCAGAGGCCAGCCTTGGGCAGTTATTGTCATTTGCAAATGGACGCTCTAGCCCTGAGCGATCAGGCGACTTACCTTATCCGGTGTATGGATCCAACGGTATGATAGGATACGCGAAAGAAACTAATACAGACGCTAAATCAATCATTATCGGCAGGGTTGGTAGCTATTGTGGCGCGCTCTATTGGAGCAAGGAGCCATGCTGGGTAACGGACAACGCTATTTGTGCATCTGCCCTCGGCAATAACGATTCTAGGTTCCTATTTTACTTACTCAGTACACTTAACCTGAACAACTGGCGAGGGGGCTCTGGCCAGCCTTTGCTGAACCAGGATATACTGCGCAACATACCCACTTTTGCTCCAGAACCCAATGTACAACGCGCCATTGCCCACATCCTAGGTACGCTGGATGACAAGATTGAGCTGAACCGGCGCATGAACGAGACGCTGGAGGCAATAGCGCAGGCTATTTTCAAATCATGGTTTGTGGATACTACACAAGATGGCCTTCCCGAAGACTGGCGCGAATCAACTATTGGTAAGGAAGTTAAAGTCGTGGGTGGTAGCACACCAAGCACAAGCAATCCCGAATTTTGGGAAGGTGGCAAAAATTGCTGGGCTACGCCGAAAGACCTTGCATCTCTTACTACTTCTGTACTACTTGACACAGAACGCAGAATTACTGATGCCGGAGTTCAGCAAATCAGTTCTGGTCTTTTGCCAATTGGAACTGTTCTGCTTTCTTCGCGCGCCCCCATTGGCTATCTAGCCGTGGCAGAAGTGCCGGTTGCTGTGAATCAAGGTTTCATCGCTATGATTTGCGATGGATCGTTAACGAACCATTACATACGTCTTTGGACAAAACAGAACATTGAGATTATCAAAGGTCGTGCAAACGGCACAACCTTCTTGGAAATCAGCAAGAGTAACTTCCGCCCATTACCAATTCTTGTTCCCCCACAACCTATGATTGATGCTTTTCAGAAGCAAGTGGAACCGCTATATCTCCGTATAGTTTCGAACATTCGTGAATCTCGTACCCTCGCCGCCCTGCGGGATACGCTGCTGCCCAAGCTCATTTCAGGGGAGATAGGGGTAAAGGACGCGGAGAGGTTTATTGGGAGGGCAGGATGAGTCCAACGTATAACGTTTACTGTGATGAAAGCTGTCACCTGGAATATGACCACCAGCCGGTCATGGTTCTGGGAGCGGTATGGTGTCCGCTGGAAAAGGTTCGCGATATATCTGTCAAAATCCGTGAAATAAAGAAGGCTCACGGGTTCCCGCCTTCGTTTGAGATCAAATGGACGAAAGTATCTCCGTCAAAGCAGGATTTCTATCTGGAGCTGATGGACTATTTCTTTGATAATGATGATCTGCATTTTCGCGCCCTGATAGTTGATGATAAAACCAAGTTACAGCATGACCGTTATGGCCATGACCATGACACCTGGTACTATAAGATGTATTTTGACATGCTGAAGGTTATTCTCAGTCCCTCGGATCGCTACCGCATCTATCTGGATATTAAAGATACTCGCAGCGCCGACAAGATTGCCAAACTGCATGACGTGCTCTGTAATAATATGTATGATTTCCAGCGGCAGATAATCGAGCGTGTGCAGACCATTCGCTCTCACGAATCGGAACTGTTGCAGCTTGCGGACATGCTTATTGGAGCCATATCATACGTGAACCGCGGGCTGAGCGAGAGTGAGGCCAAATCTGCGCTGGTCGGCAGGATGAAGGAAAGATCGGGTTACAACCTGACTCAAACCAACCTGCTGCGGGAAAACAAGGTAAACCTCTTTGTCTGGCAGGCGTCGGAGAGGCAGGCATGACAAAACCTTCCTGGTTGCCGCCTCTGGTATTGCTGGAACAGCATAAAGGCGATTGGAACGAATATATTGAAGCGGTATATGAATATTTCAAAAAAGACTTCATCGATTCCAAACCTCAATTTACCAGCAAGACCGTACAATTAAAGAGATATCCGCTCTATCAGAATAGAGAATTCACTTTCTGGCACATCACTTCCGAAGGTAAAGAAGAAGAGAAAAGGATTCCTGATATTAGACGGTGCGAGCGCATTAGATGGCCCAGACCGATTATCGAACGCCATGATGATGATTCGGTAAGATGCTGGCGGAATAAACGCAGACAGGAAAAACGCATCGTACTGTGGTTCTATAAAGAAGACTATGTAGTGGTTCTGGCGGAAAGAGGGAAATATGTTTTGTTATGGACGGCATATATGGTATCTTACCGTCGTACCAGGGAAAAACTGTTGAAGGAGTATGAAAAGTGCCCCAAAATACTGACGCCGCCTCAATGAGACGGCACCGTTACTCCTTCCACTCATGGTAGATGAGCTGGTAGTATTGTACTCTAAATATAGGGCATTTGTCAACACTCCGAGTTCCAGGAGCAATGATGAGCAAAATAATACTGGAATCCATAGTTGAAGAAGCCGCCATTGATTGGCTGAAAGGGCTTGGCTATCAGCACCTCTTCGGTCCGGATATTGCCTGTGATGGAACTCAGCCGGAACGGGCAAGCTATTCCGACGTTGTGCTGGTGGAGCGCCTGCGCTCGGCGCTTCTTGCTATCAACAAGAGACTGCCCGCGGATGCCATCGAGGACGCGGTCAAGAAAGTTCTGAGGCCTGACAGCCCCAGTCTTATAATCAACAACCGCTGGTTCCACAAGATGTTAGCTGACGGCGTGGATGTTGAATACAGAAATAAAGATGGCCGCATCGTTGGCGACAAGGTATGGCTCATTGATTTCGAGGATGCGGAAAATAACGACTGGCTTGCCGTCAACCAGTTCACGGTTGTTGAGGGGCAGCAGAACCGCCGCCCCGATGTAGTGATCTTCGTTAACGGCCTGCCGCTGGCGATCATAGAGCTGAAGAATCCGGCGGATGAGAACGCCACGATTCAGGCGGCTTACAACCAGTTCCAGACGTATAAAAGGGACATACCTTCGCTCTTCAATTACAACGAGCTATTGGTTCTCAGCGACGGCGCCGGGGCCAGGGTGGGCACGCTGACTTCGGGCTGGGAGTGGTTCCTGCCGTGGAAAACGATCGGCGGGGAAACCGAAGCTCCGGTTGAATTCGCCGAGCTTGAAGTGCTGATTAAAGGCATTTTCGATAAGAGTCGCTTTCTCGATATTGTGCGCCATTTCATCGTATTTGAGGCCAACGGTTCAACGATAATCAAAAAAGCCGCAGCCTACCATCAGTATCATGCGGTCAACGCCGCGGTAGACGCAACGGTAAAGGCCACATCGCCGCGGGGAGATAAGCGCGTCGGGGTCGTCTGGCACACGCAGGGAGCGGGCAAGAGCCTGACCATGGTCTTCTATTCCGGGAAGACTTCATCCAGCTATGGAGAATCCCACGCTGATACTCCTGACGGACAGGAACGACCTCGACCAGCAGCTTTTCGATAACTTCGCCATGGCGCACGATATCCTCAGGCAGAAACCCGTGCAGGCGGAGGGCCGCGAGCACCTGGTGGAATTGCTCAAGGTGGCATCCGGCGGAATCATCTTCACCACCATGCAGAAGTTCTTTCCGGAGAGCGGCGGGAAATTCTCCTCACTTTCGGACCGCCGCAATATCATCGTTATCGCCGACGAGGCGCACCGCAGCCAGTATGACTTCATAGACGGCTTCGCGCGGCATATACGCGATGCGCTGCCTAACGCCTCGTTCATCGGTTTTACCGGCACGCCCATTGAGCTGAGCGATAGAAATACCCGCGCCGTATTCGGCGACTACATAAGCATCTATGATATCCAGCAGGCGGTTGAAGACGGCGCTACAGTTCGCATCTACTATGAAGGGCGGTTGGCCAAGATCGATCTCAACGAGGACGAGAAACCGCATATAGATCCCGATTTTGAAGAGGTGACGGAAGGCGAGGAAGAAACCGTCAAGCATAAGGTTAAGACAAAGTGGGCTCGAATCGAGGCCATGGTCGGCACGGAGAAGCGGGTCGCGCTGGTGGCCGACGACATCGTTAAACATTTCGAGCAGCGGCTGGAGACGCTGGACGGCAAGGGGATGATAGTCTGCATGAGCCGCCGCATATGCGTTGATCTGTATAATGCCGTTATCAAGCTGCGTCCCGAATGGCATAACGACGACGACGACAAAGGAATATTGAAAGTGGTCATGACCGGCTCGGCAACAGATCCGCTCGGTTTTCAGCCGCATATCAGGAACAAGGCACGCCGCGAAGATATCAAGCAACGTATGAAAGATCCGGACGACCCGCTCAAGCTGGTTATCGTGCGCGATATGTGGCTCACCGGTTTCGATGCTCCCTGTCTGCATACCATGTATATCGACAAGCCTATGCGCGGCCACGGCTTGATGCAGGCCATCGCACGTGTTAACAGGGTATTCAGGGATAAACCCGGAGGATTGATTGTTGACTACCTGGGCATTGCGGAGGACTTAAAGAAAGCCCTGGCGAACTATACGGACGTCAGACCTGACAGTGAAACGGTGTTCAACCAGGAAGACGCGGTTGCAATAATGCTGGAGAAATTCGAGATAGTCGCGGCCATGTTCCACGGATTTGACTACTCGAAATTCTTCACCGGAACTCCCGCGGAGCGGCTATCCGTAATCAAATCCGCCATGCAGCACATACTTGAGCAGAGTGACGGAAAGGCCAGGCTCCTGCAATCCGTGACCGAGCTGTCTAAAGCGTTCGCGCTCTCCGTGCCGCATGAGGACGCGCTGCGGATTAAAGATGACGTCGGCTTCTTTCAGGCTATCCGGTCGGCGATAGCCAAATATACGCTGGTGCTAGACAAGAGTAGGGAGGAGCTGGATACGGCTGTGAGGCAAATAGTGTCTAGAGCCGTATCATCGGACAAAGTAATAGATATTTTCGGAACGGTCGGATTAAAGAAACCCGATATTTCGATCTTATCTGATGAGTTCCTTGCTGAAGTACAAAACATGCCACATCGCAACTTGGCTATTGAAGTGCTGCAGAAACTGCTTAATGATGAGATCAAAACGCGCTCCAAGAAAAACCTCGTTCTATCGCGGTCGTTTTCCGAGATGCTTGAGCAAACCATTCGTAAGTACCAGAATCGCACCATAGAAGCAGCACAGGTCATTCTTGAACTCATCGAATTAGCTAAAGAAATGCGCGAAGCACAAGCCCGCGGTGAGAAGCTGGGATTGAATGAGGATGAAGAGGCTTTCTACGATGCGCTGGGTGTTAGTGATAGCGCTGTTCAGGTCTTAGGCGATGAGACACTGAAGACTATTGCCAAAGAGCTTGTGGAAGCTGTTCGCCGCAACGTGACTATTGACTGGACGGTTAAGGAGAGCGTCCGCGCTAAATTGCGGACTATCGTTAAGCGCATTCTCCGCAAATATGGATACCCGCCGGACAAACAAGAGAAGGCCACCTTGACTGTTCTGGAACAGGCTGAATTGCTATGCAAGGATTGGTCCCCTGTGTAAAAGTCGCCTAAACAACATAGCGTATTATCCACCCATCATACCCCCATCCCCCACACACCCACCACCACCCCCGTATCGCTGTTTACCCTCACAGCTTCTTGCCCGTGAGGCGGCGGTGCGCCTCAAGGTACCTCTCGTTGGTCTCCCTGATAACCTTCTCCGGCAGCATCCAGCACTTGATTTTCTTACCCAATATAGGTATTATAATACCCGAAATGGGCATGACACAATACGAAAAACAGCTCTCTTCATACCTTTTCAACAAGACCAGGCGCGGTCTGCTGGCATTGCTATTTGGCCACCCCGATGAGTCCTTTTACGTAAATCAGATAGTACAACTGCTCGGCAGCGGCTCAGGCGCAGTGCAGAGAGAATTGAAGATGATGACCGACGCCGGTCTGGCAGTGAGAGAGCGAAGGGGCAACCTGGTCTATTACCGCGCAAACAGCCATAGCCCCGTCTACGACGAACTGAAGAACATTGTCAGGAAAACCTTCGGCATAGCTGATGTTATCCGGGAATCGCTGACACCAATCTCGAAGAATATAAAGGTCGCTTTCATATTCGGCTCCGTTGCCAGAAGCGAGGATGACAGAGCCAGCGATATCGATATCATGGTAATTGGAGAGGTTGCCTTTGGTGCAGTGTCATCTTGCGTTTCACCAGCGGAAAAGAGCATTCAGCGCGAAATCAACCCCGTCGTCTACCCGGTCGCCGAATTCAAACAGAAAGTGAAGGCAGACCATCACTTTGTTAAGTCCGTGCTCGAAGATGAGAAGATCTTTTTGATAGGTGACGAAGATGAGCTTGGAAGACTGGCTGAATAAAGGTAGACTGAGGGCGCACAAGAGCAGCAGAAGTGAGATCGCCCGGCTGCTGGCGATTTTTGAGCGTGATATGGCAGATGCTCAGTCAGACGCCATAAGTATCGACCGGAGATTTGCCACTGCCTACAACGCCGCTCTCATGGTGTCCGTGGCAGCCCTTGCCGCCAGCGGCTACAGGGCCGCAGGTGAAGGCCACCACTACTGGAATATATAGTCCCTGGCTTATACCCTGAAACTCGATAAAGACACGATCGAAGCATTCAATAAATTCCGCAGGAAACGAAACACCAGCGATTATGAGCAGGCTGGCATCATCTCCACGCAGGAAGTAGATGAGATGATAGACCTGGCTCAGGGGATCAGAGATTCACTGGAGGGCTGGCTAAGCACAAACCATCCTGATCTCTTGCAGGCATAAGCAATGCCGGCGCCCGACATTGCAGACAAGCGAAACGAGATAAGGGCTGACTATTGCTTACAGCGACAGGACGGTAAGAAGAACAAGCGCATCCCTGTTTACCCTCACAGCTTCTTGCCCGTGAGGCGGCGGTACGCCTCCATGTACCTCTCGGTGGTCTCCTTGATCACCTTCTCCGGCAGCATGGGCGCGGGTGGCTCCTTGTTCCAGCCTGAATCGACCAGCCAGTCGCGCACCGGCTGCTTGTCGAAGCTGGGCTGCGAGCTGCCGGGCCTGTACAGTTTGGCGTCCCAGAAGCGGCTGGAGTCCGGCGTCAGCAGCTCGTCGATGAGGATGAGTTTGTTATCCACCAGCCCGAACTCCATCTTGGTATCGGCGATGATCACGCCGCGCTCCAGCGCGTAGTCGTGGGCGAAGCGGTACACCATCATGCTCATCTGCATGATCTCCGCGGCGCGATCGGTGCCGACGAGGTTCTTCATCTGATTCATGGTTATCGGCTCGTCGTGGCCGGTATCCGCCTTGGTGGTGGGGGTGAAGATCGGCTGGGGCAGCTTCTCGCTCTCCACCAGCCCGTCGGGCAGGGGTATGCCGCAGGCCTCGCCCGTCTCGCGGTAGTCCGCCCACGCGGAGCCTGAGATGTAGCCGCGCACCACGCACTCGATATCGATGCGCCGGGCGCGAGACACCACCATGGAGCGGCCGACCAGGTAGTCGGGCACCTCGCCCCCTGTGGGACACAGCTTCTTGCCGTACTTTTTGCGCAGCCAGCCGATATCGTCCACCACGCGGATGACGTGGTTGGGGATTATGTGCGCCGTCTTCTCGAACCAGAAGGCGGAGAGCTGGTTCAGCACCGCGCCCTTGTACGGGATGCCGCAGGGGAGCACCGAGTCGAAGGCGGAGATGCGGTCGGTGGCGATCAGCAGGAGGCTGTCGCCCAGGTCGTAGGTGTCGCGCACCTTGCCTCGATATAGACACTCTGGCATATCGGCTTCAAGGATCAGTTGCATGGTTACCTCCGGTTCGATCTTTATCTACTTCTGGTGAAGCGCATCGTTGAGCCTTACGGCATTCCAGTTGTGGGTAATTTTTCGGCGAGCCGTTGGAACAGCTCCACCATTCGATGATATAAACTCCAGCGCGGGCATCCCGTTACCCTGACAGCCTGCACAATCACCTTTCATTGTGCCATATACCGACGAATTCTGCCAGCATTTCACCGACGCGGGAGTCACATCGGCAGTGGCCTGAAGCAGGCGCTCTTCACTCGTTACCCATCTTCATGGTGATCAGCGCGGTTTCGGGTCTGGTGTACTCGACCATGTGCCTCACAGAACGCAACTCACAGGCAGGGCTCCTGCCAGTACGGCAAATGTGAATTATCGAGAGGCTTATTCTCTCCACCTCGCAATGACTTCAGTCGAAATAGATGCTGTTGATCAGCGACATGGCCTCATCCTCGCTGTCGGCATCGTAGTAAACGTATATGCCGATCCACGTGGCGCCCTTCAGCCACAGCTCCCCCTCGATGAAGCTGATCCCCATCTCGCACCGGTTCCCCTGACACGATTTGTAATAGCTCGCCGAGCGCCCGGCGACGAACATGTGCCCCGTGTTGAGCGAATCGAAGATGGAACTGGTCTCGATGAACCTGGTGAGCGGGTCGACGCGCTCGCTGCCGCCGGTGACGAAGCCGGGTATGTCGCCGTACATCAGCAGCACCATGCTGCCGGCGTGGTCCTCGTACAGCATGCCCCCCAGCCTGACGCCGTTGAGGTTGTACGCGCCGTAGCGGTACTCCTCCACGAAGTTCCACCCCTCAGGTATGGTGGCGACCTCAGGCTTGGAGACCCCCCGTCCGCAGGCCGCGGTCAGCAGGAGCGACAGCGCCGCCAGGACCACCAGTCCCGATATGCTGATCGCGATGCTGGCACGTCTTACCTTCACGGCAGGCTCCATATCCCCAGCCCCTGATCCTCAGCTTCCGATTCGAGGTCGTGAAACAAAGAGTCGTATTTCGTATCGGGGGGATAGCTCTTTGCCCATGCGTAGCCGCCCGACACCAGCTGCGCATTGACGAACAGGTGCCCCACGAACACATAGCGCAGCAGCCTGCCGTATTGGTCCGTCTCGGATACGTCCTTCTCCAGGCTAACGACCTGCCCTTCGACCAGCGCCGCATTCGCCTGCGTTGCCTCGGCGGCGAGCGTACGATAGGCAGGGCGATCGTCGTCCATCTCCGGCGTATCGATGCCTATGTAGCGCACGGTGTATGTCTCGCCCCCGATCGACACCTCGATCGTATCGCCGTCGATGACCCGGGTGCATGTCGCCTCTGTGAAGGTGACGTTCGACGTGGCGGCAGGCGTGGGCTGTGACGCCGACGTCCCGACACCGCAGGCCGTCGCGGCTAAGGCGCAGGCGACCAGCAACGCCACCGATGATCTGACCAGCACACCTCTCATCTTAAATCGACCGCCCCATCCCCCTTTCGCAAAGGGTCCCGGGGTCAACCTCGACACCACAGGCACACGGCAACACTCAAATCGACCACACACCATCCCCCTTTCACAAAGGGGGACACAGGGGGTTTCCCCTCCGTCATTGCGAGTCCATCCGCCCGCCTCTGGCGGGAGGCGAAGCAATCTCATCGCCCACCTCCACCACCTGTCATTGCGAGTACGCCAAAGGCGTACGTGGCAATCTCAATGACTGCCTTCACACTCCGCCATCGCGCGGTAGTCGCAACGCCCAAGCACCACCACCGGGATTGCCGCGTCGTTCGCCACAGGCGAACTCCTCGCAATGACACGCTGGATACGCCATCACAAGCCTCCACAGACGAACGGCGACATTCAAATCAACCGCCTCATCCCCCTTTCGCAAAGGGGGACGCAGGGGGTTTCCTTACCCTAACTTAAGCCGCTGAAATATCTCGTCCACGTGTCGCAGGAAGAAATTGTAATCGAATATCGCCTTCAGCTCCCTCTGCGACAGGTGCTTCTTGAGGTCGGCGTCCCTGCTCAGCAGGTCGAGGAAGCTGACGCGCTCCTTCCACGCCTTCATGGCGTTGCGCTGGACGATCTCGTACGCCTGCTGGCGGCTGAGCCCCTTATCGATCAGCGCTATCATAACGCGCTGGGAGAACACCAGCCCTTTAGTGACATCCAGGTTGCGCTGCATGTTCTCCGGGTACACCCGCAGGTCCTTCATGATGTACTTGAACAGGTGGAACATGTAGTTGAGGACGGTGCAGGAGTCCGGCAGGGTGATACGCTCGTTGGAGGAATGGCTGATGTCACGCTCGTGCCACAGTGCCACGTTCTCCATGGCGGTGACGGCGTGCCCGCGCAGGAGTCGGGACAGGCCGCAGATGCGCTCGCACAGCTCGGGGTTACGCTTGTGCGGCATGGCCGAGGAGCCGGTCTGCCCTTCTTCGAACGGCTCCTCGACCTCCAGCGTCTCGGTCTTCTGCAGGCCGCGTATCTCGGTGGCGAACTTCTCCAGCGAGCTGGCGATGATGGCCAGCGTCGTCACGAACTGGGCATGGCGGTCGCGCTGGATGACCTGGCTGGATATCGGAGCCGGCTGCAGGCCTAGCCTGGCGCAGGCGATACGTTCGACTTCGGGCGTGACGGTGGCATATGTGCCGACGGCACCGGATATCTTGCCTACAGCGATCGCCCTGCGCGCCTCCTGCAGGCGGTGCTGGTGGCGCTTCATCTCCTCGACCCAGATGGCCATCTTCAACCCGAAGGTGGTCGGCTCGGCGTGGACGCCGTGGGTTCGCCCCATCATTATGGTATTCTTATGCGTCACAGCCTGCTTCTTGAGGATCCCGATGATATCGCGGATGTCCTTCAGCAGGATATCGCCGGCCTCCACCAGCTGCAGGCTGAGGGCCGTGTCCATGATATCGGAGGATGTCAGGCCGAGGTGAATGAAGCGGCTCTCCTCTCCCAGGCTCTCGGATACCGAGCCGAGGAAGGCGGTAACGTCGTGGTGCGTGCGCTTGAGGATCTGGTCGAAGCGCTCCATGTTGAAGCACGCCTTCTTTATCCTGGGTATCTCTTTCTTGGGAACGACTCCCAGCTCAGCCCACGCCTCGCATACGGCGATCTCCACCCGGAGCCACTTGTCGAACTTGGACTCATCGCTCCATATCTTTTTCATCTCTGGCCGCGTGTATCGCTCGATCATCTCTCACCCCCGGACTGCGTATTTTCTGGATGTTGCCGCGACAGGTCGCCTATTTTTTCTTTGGCGTCTTGCCCCGCGAGCCGCGCCTGCCGCCCGATGTCTTGGCTGCGCCCTGCGACTGCTCCCGCCGGAAATCCGCGTAAGCCTGCTTCACCTTTTTGTCCTTGAGCGCCAGTATCGACGCTGCCAGCAGGGCGGCGTTCCTGGCCCCGTCGATTGCCACGCAGGCCACCGGCACCCCCGGCGGCATCTCGGCCATGGAGTACAGCGACTCCACGCCCATAAGCGAGCCCGAGCTCAGCGGGACGCCGATGATGGGCAGGGCGGTCCAGCTCGCCAGCACGCCCGGCAGATGCGCCGCCTTGCCAGCGCCGGCGATGATGACGTCGATGCCGCGCTTCTCGGCGCTCAGCCCATATTCCCGCGCTCTCTCCGGGTTGCGGTGCGCCGAGATCACCGATACCTCATATTCGATGCCCAGCTGCGCCAGCGTATCCAGCGCCGGCTGCATCAGCTTACCGTCCGACTTGCTTCCCATGAGTACGCCGACCAGTGACATATCGCCTCCTTAAAATGTTGCTTAACCAGACACGCGTCCCGGTTTGACCCAGAACAGCGCGCGGCAGACGTAATCCCACAGCCAGTCGCTGTGCTTCACCATGCCGAAGCACAGTCGCGGTGACTGAGTGAAGATGCGCAGCAGGGCGCGTCCCATGTCTATGCTGGGCATGAGTTGAGCGTCCACCGCTCGCTGGTAGTCGCTCAGATCGATCGTCCCGCAGCCCAGCGCCCGCTCGATCACGGGAGCCGCCAGCTGTGCGCTGCGTACAGCGTAGAATATCCCCTCGCGAGTGAACGGATGTATCAGTCCGGCGGCATCGCCCAGCAGGAGAGTATTCCCACGCTGTATCGACATGCCCTTTCCCCTGATCGGCAACAGATGTCCCATGACCTTTACCTCGCTGTCGACGCCGAAATGGTTCAAAATGCGATCTAAATGGGGGCGCAGCTGTCTGGAATATCGAGCGGAGGCACCCACGCCGATAGACAGGTGATCCCTCTTGGGGAAAACCCAGCCGTAGCCTCCGGGTATCTGTCCCAGGTCGATCCATATCATTGAGTCGACCTCGGTAAGTTTGTCCGTGAAAGGCACCCGCGCCTCAAGGGCAAGGTCCAGCGAGACGCCACGCATCAGTCCCGCCGATCTGGCAACCGTGCTGCGGGCGCCGTCTGCGCCGACGACTATGCTGCTGTCGTATGTACCACTCGAGGTCCTGACTTCAGTCCTCGATCCATTTGAAGCGAATCCCTCGACCGACGTCCCATCGATCACCGTCGCGCCGGCCTCCTGCGCTTTCTGTACGAGGAAATGGTCGAACCTGCTGCGAATGACCGTATGGATGAAGGGCTGACCGCTGAGCTTCACGAAACTGCTGCCCGTGCGATAAGAAAAGCTGATGCCGCAGGCCGTTTTCTCTATTACCGGGCTCAGGTCGAAGCCGATCGACCTGGCTGTCCGCGTTGTAATGCCGCCGGCACACGTCTTATCCCTCGGCAGGGCCTCCCGCTCCAGCACAAGCGTCTTCACCCCCCTGCGCGACAGCTCATAGCCCAGCGTGGCACCCCCCGGGCCGGCACCCACTATTACCACGTCACAGGAATTCACGCTGAGACCTCTCTGGCGGCGATGTCTTTGCGGTAATGACAGCCTTTGAAATGTATACGCACGACGTTATCGTAGACATGCTCGCGGGCTGCGGCGATCGTATCGCCCCTGGCGACGACCGTGAGCACCCGACCACCATCGGTAACCACCTCTCCATCGACCATCTTCGTCCCGGCGTGAAACACCATGACATCACTGTCGACGTCGTCCAGTCCCGTGATGGCGTATCCCTTCCTGTAGCTGCCGGGGTACCCTCCGGATGCCATGACCACGCCGACGCAGGCCTCTTCGCTCCATGTTACGTCTATGCGATCCAATCGACTCTCGACTACAGCCAGCATTATCTCTGCGAGGTCACTCTCGAGCAGCGGCAGCATAGCCTGCGTCTCCGGGTCACCGAAACGCGCGTTGAACTCGATGACCCTGGGCCCCTCACGCGTGACCATGAGGCCGGCATACAACACCCCGGAGTAGGGGTGTCCCTCAGTTGCCATGGCCTGTACCGCCGGTTTCAGCACAATATCGCTGACCGTGTCGATCATGTCCCTGCCGAAAAAGCCGGGCGGGCTGTAGCTGCCCATGCCACCGGTGTTCGGGCCTCGATCGCCATCGCCGACACGTTTGTAGTCGCAGGCAGGCAGCATCGGCAGCACGGTGACGCCATCGGTGAATGCCAGCAAGCTGACCTCCTTGCCATTGAGGCACTCTTCGATCAGCACCCTGTTACCGGCGTCGCCAAATACTCGTCGCTCCATGATGTCCGACAGCGCAGCGACAGCCTCATCGAATGAGCGAGCGATGATCGCACCCTTGCCCGCCGCCAGGCCATCAGCCTTGATTACAGCGGGGAGAGCCTGCTGTTTGACATAAGCCTTAGCCTCCCCGAAAGAGGAGAAAGCCCTGCTATTCGCGGTAGGGATGCCGTATTTCTGCATCAAATCCTTGGCGAAAACCTTGCTCGACTCGATGCAGGTGGCCGCCTTCGTTGGGCCGAAGACGGGGATGCCGCGGCTGTGGAATGTATCGACGATGCCGGCAGCCAGTGGAGCCTCGGGGCCGACTACAGTGAGGTCGATGCGGTAGTCTCGAGCAGCCCGCGCCAGTCCCTCTATATCGCCGGGGTCGATTGCCAGGTTTGTGGCGATGAGTCCGGTTCCGGCGCTACCGGGGGCTACGTAGATCCGTTCTATCCGCGGGCTGCGGGCAAGCTTCCACACGATGGTGTGCTCCCGGGCGCCGCCGCCGACTACCAGCACATTGATCAATGTTACCCTCTACAGTCCCTCTTTCTTGAACATCTCGGCCTGCAGCGGGTCGATCTTGTTAATCAGCTTGGTCAACTCGGCGACGTGTTCTTTCTCATCGTCGCGTATATGTTCCAGCACCTTGCGCGCCGCTTCATCGTCAAGGGTGTCGATATGTTCCTGATACTGGTTGATAGCCTGTAATTCACCGATGAGGTCTTCCCTCAGCATTTCCAGATCCAGCTCCGGAGAAGCCTCAACATCTTCGTAATCCGACTCGTAGGTCATGCGCTGCCTCCTTTTTATTCCCACTCTATGGTTGAAGGCGGTTTAGAAGAAATGTCGTAAACCACCCGATTGACTTCGTGTACCTCGTTGACGATGCGGTTGGATATGTGAGCCAGCAGGTCGTAGGGGAGACGGGCCCAATCCGCGGTCATGGCGTCGTTGGAGGTCACCGCGCGAACAGCGATAAGGTAACCATAGGTGCGAAAGTCACCCATCACACCCACGCTCCTGGTATCGGTGAGCACGGCGAAGCTCTGCCACAGGTCCCGATACAGCCCGGCATTCTTGATCTCGCTCATGACCACCCAGTCTGCCGCCCTGAGTATTTCCAGCTTCTCCCGGGTCACCTCACCGATGATCCGTATTGCCAGTCCCGGGCCAGGGAACGGCTGGCGCCACACCATCTCTTCAGGAAGCCCCAGGGCTGCCCCCACTTCCCTGACCTCATCTTTGAACAGGTAGCGCAATGGCTCGATAAGGCTCAGCTCCATCCTGGCCGGCAGCCCGCCGACGTTGTGGTGAGTCTTTATCTTGGATGCCGCCCTGCTGTGCGGAGATATGCTCTCTATGACATCGGGGTACAGCGTGCCCTGTGCCAGCAGATCGACCCTGCCCAGCTTGGCTGCCTCCTCCTCGAAAACGCTGATGAACTCTTCGCCAATGTAGCGCCGCTTCATCTCCGGATCGGTTACCCCCTTGAGTCGTTCGAGGAACCTGTCGGTAGCATCGACATACAGGATCTTCATCTTCAGGTTGCGCTGGAAGGTGTTGAGGGTGCGTTCCGCCTCCTCGCGGCGCAGCAGCCCGTTATTGACGAATATGCACGTCAGCTGGTCCCCGATGGCCCGGTGCACCAGCGCCGCCACCACGGCAGAATCCACGCCACCGGACAGCGCGCAGATCACATGACCGCCTCCAACCTGCTGCCTTATGCGCTCCACGCTCTCTTCGATGAAGCTTCCGGGGGTCCAATTGCCGCTGCAACCACACACGCGGTATAAAAAATTACGCAGGATGTCCTTGCCGTTGGGCGTATGGGCCACCTCGGGGTGGAACTGCAGCCCGATGATCCCCTCTTCATTGCCCATCGCTGCTATGGGTGAGTTTTCAGTGTACGCCAGGACATTAAATCCCGGGGGCATCTCCGATATGATATCGCCATGGCTCATCCACACGGGAAAAGTGGGCATGAGGTCGGCAAACAGGGGCGATCTGGCAGCAGACTGGTGCAGAATGGCATGGCCGTACTCGCGCCTATGGCTTGGAGCCACCTTGCCACCCAGCTGGTGGGTTATCGCCTGCATGCCGTAACAGATCCCCATGATGGGGAGGTGACTTTCGTATACATATGCCGGTGCAAGCGGGGCTCCGGCATCATAGACGCTGGCGGGGCCACCGGAGAAGATGATGCCTTTGGGCTTAAGCTGAGCGATGCGGTCCCAGGGGGCATCGTAGGGCAAAACCTCGCTGTAAACGCGGCACTCACGTATGCGCCGGGCGATCAGCAGACTGTACTGCGAACCGAAGTCCAGCACCACCACCGCCTCTCGTTCCGTCTGTGGCACCTCCTCCGCGACAGGTTGCTCGCCGGCCTTCTGCCTGGCGATCTCAAGGTAGGTGGAAACCTCCAGGTCATCACTGGTGGTTACGCGGAAGCTGTCGTCGGGCTGTTTCATGGGGTAATCCTCGACCAAAGATTATCACTGTGATATACTGGCGTCAAGATGAGGAAACAGGTCGAACTGGCTGTCGAGATAATGAAAAAGGGTGGAATTGTTGCCTATCCCACAGATACGATATACGGGCTGGGTGCCGATATCCGTAACGATGTTGCTGTACAGAAGATTTTTGCAGCGAAAAGGCGTCCGGCAAACCAGCCGCTGCCGATCTTGCTGGCCGACGTCTCCCAGGTTGAAAATGTTGCGCGGGACATCCCGGATGTTGCCCGCCGTCTGGCGCAGCAACTCTGGCCCGGCAGCCTGACAATCGTATTGCACAGGTCAAATACAGTGCCCGATGCGGTGACCGGTGGCGGCGACAAGGTCGCCGTGCGAATCCCGCAGCACCCTGTTCCCATCGCCCTGATCAGGGGGTTGGGCACCCCCATAACCGGCACCAGCGCCAACGTAAGCGGGAAGCCGAACCCGGTATCGGCGCATGATGTACGTGATCAGCTGGGCGACTGTATCGACATGATCATCGATGGCGGCAGGTGCCCCGGAGATACACCATCGACCGTCGTGGATGTCACCGGTGAGTATCCCGCAATTATCAGGGATGGTGCGATACCACGCGAAGAAATAGAAGCCATATGCCAGTTCACAGCGAAGGCAGGTAGTGAGAGATGATGCGGATTGCCATCGGCTGCGACCACAGGGGATTGAGCCTGAAGCGCGTCATAATCGAACTGCTGGACGAGCTGGGACACGAACATATCGATATCGGCTGCTTCGATACCGCCTCTGTGGATTATCCGGATATAGCAAAGGACGCGGCGAAGCACCTGTTGCAGGGTCACGCCGACCATCTGATCCTGATATGCGGGACGGGCATCGGAATGTGCATGGCTGCCAACAAGATCCGCGGCGTGCGAGCAGCCAGATGCCAGGACCCCTTCAGCGCCGCGCGCAGCCGGGCGCACAATGATGCCAACGCCCTGTGCCTCGGCGAAGAGGTGGTGGGCGAAGGATTGGCGAAAGACATCGTGCGGGCATACCTCGCCACCTCGTTTGACGGCGGCAGGCACGCCCGAAGGCTGGATAAGATACGAGCGCTGGAGGAAGGGAACCTCACCTGATTCTGTTCACAACCGGATGAGTATTTCATGGCTGAGCCGATAATTGACAGGATAAACGGACCAGAGGACCTCAAGGGTCTCAGGGAAAACGATCTCAGGCAACTGGCTGCGGAGATACGGGAGAAAATCGTCGCCACGGTAAATGTTACCGGAGGTCACCTCGCATCCAGCCTGGGAGCGGTAGAACTGACCATCGCGCTGCATCGGGCCTTTGACAGCCCGCGTGACAAGATCATCTGGGACGTCGGTCATCAGGCTTACGCCCACAAGCTGATCACCGGGCGGCGCGACAGGTTCGACACGCTGCGACAGTTCGGAGGGCTCAGTGGCTTCCCTGACCGTGAAGAGAGTCCTCATGATCATTTCGGCACAGGGCACGCATCAACTTCGATCTCGGCAGCCCTGGGCATGGCGGTAGCCCGTGATATGGCGAGGGGTGATTATCATGTTGCGGCGGTTATCGGCGATGGCGCGCTCACCGGCGGCATGGCCTTCGAGGCCCTGAACCAGGCAGGCAATATACGCACCAGGCTGGTCGTGGTACTCAACGACAACGGCATGGCCATCGCCCCATCAGTTGGGGCCCTGTCACGCCTTCTTTCCCGTTTGACCATCGACCGCCGTTACTACTGGGCGCAGGAAGAGGCGTCTCACGTAATGCCGCATCTGCCTCTGGGACGCAGGATGTGGCGGCTGTGGGGCAAGCTGTCGAAGAGTATCAAAGGCCTGGTGATACCATCCATGTTCTGGGACGAGCTGGGTTTCGCCTATATGGGGCCGATAGACGGACACGATATCGCCAAACTGGAAGCCGCGCTGTCACGTGCCCGGGAATATGGCCGTCGTCCCATCCTGGTTCACGTTGTCACCAAAAAGGGCAAGGGCTACAGTTCGGCTGAAGACGACGCCATCGGTTTCCATGGCGTATCCCCCAGCGGCACCAAGAAGGCGACAGCTCCTTCGTACAGCAAGGTATTCGGCAACACGGTGCTGCGCCTGGTTAAAGAGAACCCCCGTGTGGTAGCCATCACCGCGGCAATGCTGGAAGGCACAGGGCTGGACACGGTCTCCGCCGAATTTCCACAGCGCGTCTTCGACGTCGGCATCTGCGAGCAGCACGCGGTCACCTTCGCCGCCGGGCTGGCGACGCAGGGGTTCATCCCCATCTTCGCCGTGTACTCCACCTTTTTACAGCGCTCGCTGGATCAGCTAATACATGATGTCTGCATCCAAAACTTGCCAGTTGTATTCGCCATCGACCGCGGGGGAATAGTGGGAGAGGACGGAAAAACGCACCAGGGCGTTTTCGATCTTTCATATTTGCGTTTCATACCCAACATGGTTGTCGGAGCACCCATGGATGAGAACGAGTTGCAGCACATGGTATATACCGCTGTAATGTCCGGTCGCACTTTCGCCATAAGGTATCCGCGCGGTTCCGGCTACGGCGTGCCGCTGGATGAGATGCTGCACGAGATGGATATAGGTAAAGGCATACTGCTGCGTGACGGGCAGGACGTCGCCATCGTTGCCATCGGCACATGCGTCATGCCAGCCCTCGGCGCTGCCACACTCCTGAGTGAGAAAGGCATAAGGTGTTCCGTGACAAATGCCCGATTCGTTAAGCCGCTTGACGAATCGCTCATTATCGATGTCGCCTCCAGAACCAGAAGGGTGGTCACCGTGGAGGAGAATGCGATTGCCGGCGGACTGGGCAGCGCGGTGAGCGAGTTGCTCGATGGTCCAGGAATGGGCGATTGTCGCGTGGAGCGCATAGGCATACCCGACAAGTTCGTTCCGCATGGGCCACAGTCGCTGTTGCGTTCGAGATATCAGCTGGATGCGGACGGGATAGCGCAGCGTATAATATCGGTTTTCCCAGAAATTGCCCATACGATTCAGGGCCGCAACTAGCATGTGGAATTGTGTGGCCGATGCCTGGCCGGTTCCAATTTGCATTCGCTTGCCATACAGAGATGAAACAGCCTGAAGCGCTTGACCGTTATCGAGAGGATATAGTAAGGGAACTCGCATATTCCATGAGCCGCTATGGCCTGCCCATGTATGACATGCTGCGCTACCAGCTGGGGTGGAGTGGCGAGTGTGTTCCTGCAGAATATAGCGGGGGGAAACTGGTGCGGCCCACACTGCTACTGCTGGCATGTGAGTCCGTAGGTGGCGACTGGCGCCAGGCGCTGCCGGCGGCGGTGGCGGTGGAGCTGGTGCATAACTTCACATTGATCCATGACGATATCGAGGACGATGACGAAGAGCGAAGGAAACGGGCTACCGTGTGGAGGCTCTGGGGCAAGCCACAGGCAATAAACGCTGGTGATGCCATGCACTCCATGGCGCGGCTGGCACTGTTGCGCCTGTCTGAAACAGGCGTATTGCCCGAGAAGTGTCTGCTTGCCGCTGAGATCCTGGACAATACATGTCTGGTGCTGTGTGAAGGCCAGTATCTGGACATATCCTATGAGGACCGCCTAGATATCAGCGTCGAGGATTACCTGGAGATGGCAGATCGAAAGACGGCATCCCTGTTCGCCGCCTCGCTGCAGATGGGCGCTCTCATAGGATGTGACGACGATCACACTATAAACCAGTTCCAGCGATTCGGTCAGAAGATGGGACAGGCATATCAGATGATGGATGACGTGCTGGGGATATGGGGAGAGGAAACTGCCAGCGACCTGCGGAAGAGGAAGAAGACTTTTCCGGTGATATATACACTGGAACATGCCACAGCATCGGAGAGAGAAGAATTGACAGGAATATACGGCAAGGACGAATTGGACCCGGATGATATAGGCCGTGTTACCGCAATCCTGGATCGGATGGATGCAAACCGCTATACGCGGGCTCTGGCAGGAAAATATTACGACCTAGCACTGGCGGAAATACAGGGCCTGGATCTCATGCCATCGGCGAACGGTCTATTCAATGACATAATCACATATCTGGAGATCGGGGCAAATTAGCAAGACGGGGTTTCATCTTTAAAATTTTACCTCTAGATCTATCGACCAGAGATCAGTAAATGTAGCGGATACCGAAAGGAGCCAGACATGAAAGTGGCGATAACGGGCAAGGGTGGTGTGGGCAAGACAACCGTTGCCAGCCTGCTGGCGAGGATATACGCAGCGGAGGGTAAGGCGGTGCTGGCCATCGATGCCAACCCTGATGCCAACCTGGCTCTGGCACTGGGCATACCCCAGCAGCAGGCCGAGAAGATAGTGCCCATAGCCGAGATGAAGGAGTTGATCGAGGAACGCACGGGTGCCAGGCCTGGAAGCCCTGCGCCATATTTTAAGCTCAACCCCAAGGTGGACGACATCCCCGACAGGTTTTCTGCCAGTATCGACGGGGTCAGGCTGCTCAAGATGGGCTCGGTTCGCGGTGCTGGGGCGGGGTGCATGTGCCCCGAGAGCGCCCTGCTCCGCGCGCTGATGAGCCACCTGATTTTCAGGGCTGACGACGTTGTGATCATGGATATGGATGCCGGCATGGAACACATCGGCCGCGGCACGGCGAAGGGGATGGATGCATTTATAATCGTCGTAGAGCCGGGGAAACGTAGCGTTCAAACGGCTCTGGGCATCAGAGGATTGGCAGACGACCTGAAGATGAAGACCTACGTCGTGGGATCTAAGACCAGGGACGACGCCGATCGGCAATTCATCGTTGACAGCCTGCCCGACTTTGAGGTTCTGGGCTTTTTAAATTATAATCCAGAGATAATAGAATCCGACCGTAAGGGGGTCAGCCTATACGAACACGTTCCCGGAGCAGTGAACGATATCAAGAAGATCAAGGAGAGACTGGAGGAAAGGCTTTCCAGTTAAAAATAAACCTAAATGCGGGCATCGCATAGCATATCTTCACCAGAGGAGAGGAGATGAATAAGAAGAGCGTCAGAGATATCGATGTAAGCAGCAAGCGGGTTCTGGTGCGCGTGGACCTCAATGTCCCTATTGATGAAGAGACCGGCGTCATCACGGACTACACCCGCATCAAGGCAATTGTCCCCACTGTACAGTATTTGATGGAGAGAGGGGCACGGGTCATACTCTGCTCCCATATGGGAAGGCCTGATGGCAAGATCGTCGAAAAATTCCGGCTGAGGCGCGTTGCCGGGCAGCTTTCTAAGATGCTGAGGCGTCAGGTGATCATGGCCGATGACTGCATCGGCGAAGGGGTGCAGGAAATAGTGTCAGGGCTCAGGGATGGCGAGGTAGTGCTGCTGGAGAACCTGCGATTCCACCCCGAGGAGGAGAACAACGACCCCGATTTTGCCAAGAGCCTGGCCGGCCTGGCCGAAATTTACGTAAATGACGCCTTCGGCACCTCACACCGGGCGCATGCCTCGATCGTTGGTGTTACCAAACACCTGCCTGCGGTTTCCGGCCTGCTGCTGGAGAAGGAGATAGATGTGATGGGCCAGGCTTTGGAGAACCCGCAACGCCCATTCGCCATGGTAATCGGGGGGGCGAAGATTAGCGACAAGCTGGGGATGATCGAGAATATACTCAAGAAAGTCGATGCGCTGCTCGTTGGTGGGGGCATGGCGTCGACGTTCCTCAAGGCGTTAAACTACGACGTCGGGCAGTCCAAGGTGGAAATCGATAAAATAGACCTAGCCTGTAGCCTCCTGGAAGACGCCACCGGGCGCGGCGTCCAGCTGCTGCTTCCCAGCGACGTGGTGGTAGCGGATAAGTTCGCTGCTGACGCCGAGACAAAGGTCGTCCCGGTCAAAGACGTGCCGCATGGCTGGTATATCATGGACATTGGCCCGCAAACCATCGGACTGTTTGAGGACAAGCTGCGGCGGTGTAAAACCGTAATCTGGAACGGGCCGGTTGGAGTTTTTGAGTATTCTGCATTCAACAAAGGAACGCAGACCATTGCCAGGCTGCTTGCCGGGCTAGATGCCACGACCATAATCGGCGGCGGCTCCACAGCGGAGGCCGTGGAGGAGATGGAGCTGGCTGACATGATGACGCATGTGTCCACCGGTGGCGGAGCGTCGCTCAAATTCCTTGAGGGTAAAGTGTTGCCCGGAGTAGCAGCGCTGCAGGACAAGGAGGGCTGATGATCGGCCTTGAACGAATGAAGGAGATAGCTATCCCTACCCCTTCCAAGATCGTCCTGCTGGTGCTCGACGGCCTTGGCGGATTACCCCACCAGAAGACGGGTAAGACGGAGCTGGAGACAGCTAAAACCCCCAATATGGATCGGCTGGCCAGAGAAAGCATCTGCGGAATGGTCGATCCCGTATCGATGGGTATCACGCCGGGCAGCGCGCCGGGACATCTGGCGCTTTTCGGATACGACCCGGTGAAATACACCGTCGGGCGCGGCATTCTGGAGGCCCTGGGCATCGACTTGGAGATGAAGCCTTCTGATGTAGCGGCAAGGGGCAATTTCTGTACTGCCAATGGCGATGGCATAATTACCGACAGGCGAGCCGGCCGAATTTCCACAGAGCAATGCGCTGAGCTATGCCGTCTGCTGGATGGGATGACCATTGACAAGGTAGTTGTATCGGTGACGCCGTTAAGGGAGCACCGCTTTGTCGCCGTGTTCCGTGGAAATGGCTTCTCCGCCGATATCAGCGATTCCGATCCACAGAGGAACGGCATGTCGCCAAAGGCGGTAGAGCCACTGAATACCGGTGCCGCCAGATCGGCGCGCGTGGTAACTAAATTTATCGCTCGGGCTCAAGAGATACTCAAAGGCCATGAACCGGCAAACATGATATTGCTCCGCGGCTTCTCCAGGTATCCCGATTTCCCCGGAATGAGGGATGCCTTCGGGCTGAAACCGGCCGCCATCGCTTCTTACCCTATGTACCGCGGCCTGGCCAGAGTAGTAGGCATGGACATTCTGCCCGCCGGCAAGACCATCGAGGATCAATTCTTTACCCTGACCGAGCATTATAAGACATACGACTTTTTCTTCTTTCACATCAAGGGAACAGATGCAGCCGGGGAGGACGGCAACTTCGAGCGCAAGGTGAAGGTGATTGAGGACGCGGACAGGATACTGGGAAAGATTATCACCCTTAACCCTGACGTCATCATTATCACCGCGGATCACTCCACACCGGCGGTAATGAAGGGACATAGCTGGCATCCAGTGCCATTCCTGCTTCGCGCCAGATACTGTCGCCCCGACGGCGTGACGGAGTTCTCAGAAAAGGCCTGCGCCAGCGGTGCGCTTGGCCGTTTCCCCGCCATGGAGATTATGCCACTGGCACTGGCCAACGCCATGAAATTGAAGAAGTATGGAGCGTAGCATGAGAACATTGATGATCGCTGGCAACTGGAAGATGAATACCACACCTTCCGAGGCAGCGACGCTGGTCAAAGGCATGATCGACGGACTGAACCAGGTAGAGGGTGTGGACAAGGTGCTGTGCCCACCGTTCGTGTCGCTGGTTATCGTGAGCGAACTGGTCAAAGGCACTTCCATCAGGGTTGGCGCCCAGAATATGCATTTCGAGGAGAAGGGAGCGTACACCGGAGAGGTGTCACCACTGATGCTATCCGGGATATGCCAGTACGTTATACTGGGACATTCCGAGCGGCGGCAGTATTTCAGCGAGACCGATGAGATCGTAAACAGAAAAGTTAAGTCTGCGCTCGCTGCGGGTCTGACTCCCATAATGTGCGTCGGCGAGCGCCTTGAGGAGAACGAGGCAGGCAGGACCACCGAGGTGGTTACAAGGCAGGTAGAAGAAGGGTTGAGGGGCATCGATTCGCCAGGGGGCCTAATTATCGCCTACGAGCCGGTGTGGGCCATCGGCACAGGGAAAGCGGCCACCACCGCGCAGGCCAACGAGACCACAGGCATTATCCGCAGCACGATAGCTGAACTCTACGGCAAGGAGATCGCTGGCGACATGCGGATACTGTATGGCGGCAGCATGAACGCCGCCAACGTTGCCGAGCTGGTGCAGCAGCCGGAGATCGACGGCGGGCTGGTGGGCGGCGCTAGCCTGAAAGCCTCTGAATTCGTCAGCATGGTGGAGCAGGCCGCCAGGGTCAGTAAATGAGACGTCTTATCGCCATAGTGGGGCCCACCGCGGTGGGCAAGAGCGCGCTAGCGCTCGATCTGGCGCAGGCCTGCGGCGGAGAGATCGTGGGCGCCGACAGCCGCCAGGTGTATCGCTACATGGACATCGGCACGGCCAAGCCCACGACTGAGCAACGTTCGCTGGTGCGCCACCATCTGATCGACGTTGTAGACCCTGATGAGGATTTCACCTTAGCCACATACCAGGAAATGACTTTTAGCACCATCGGCGATATTCAGAGACGTGGCAAGACGCCATTGCTTGTCGGCGGTAGCGGCCTGTATGTACGTTCCGTGGTCAGCGGTCTGATCATACCGCAGGTGGCCCCCGATGCGGTGCTCCGCCGCCGACTCGAGAAAAAGGTGGAACAGCAGGGCAAAGGTACACTGTACAGCGAGCTGCTGCAGGTAGATCCCGGGGCTGCGGCATCGATAGACCCGCGCAACGTTAGACGTGTCATCCGGGCGCTGGAGGTGTATTACACCACCGGCAGGCCTATCTCAGAGCTGAGGAGGGGTCGCCGGCGTTTCCAGACCCTGACAATCGGGCTGACGACATCGCGCGAGGATCTGTATCGCCGTATCGATATGAGGGTCGAGCGCATGACACAACAGGGTCTCATTAGCGAGGTGGAAGGACTGCTCCAGCGCGGCTATTCTCCAGAATTGCCTTCGATGTCGGGGGTAGGGTATCGACAGGTAATTCAACATCTACAAGGGGAGATCAGCCTCGATGAAGCAGTGCAGAGGATAAAGTACGATACCCATCGCTACGCCCGACATCAATACGCCTGGTTCCGCCTGAGCGATACATCGATACGATGGTTCGACATGAATAAATGCGTAAAAGACGACATCAACAGGATTGTCGAGAGATTCGCCCGCGGACAAGAGCCGGAACCGACAGGGAGACTGGTGAAGATATGACCATCAAATTCGCTAAGCTACAGGCAACCGGCAACGATTTCGTTTTGATACAGCCCGATGAGGAGCGCAACTGGTCAATGGTCGCGAGGGACATGTGCCACCGTCACTTCGGCGTCGGCGCCGATGGGCTGATCATATGGATCCCATCGATGGTGGCCGACATGGGCATGCGGCTGTTCAACCCGGATGGCTCGGAGGCGGAGGTGTGCGGCAACGGCCTGCGATGCCTGGCCAGATACGCTGTCGAACACGGGCTGGTAGACAAAGGGGAGATCTACGTGGAAACAACAGGCGGCATCCGTGCGGTGCGCATCCAGGGGGAGCTGTTCCAGGTGGACATGGGCACGCCTGTATTACAGCCAGCCAGTATCCCGATGAATGTCGATAAAAATATTGACATAATTGTTGATTACCCCGTTAAAATTCAGGGCAGCGATTTGTCGTTGACCTGCCTGTCCATGGGAAACCCGCATGCAGTGTGTTTTCTGGAGGAACCGGTAGCCAGGTTTCCGCTATCAGAGATGGGGCCGCAAGTGGAAAACCTCGAGATATTTCCCAACCGGGTAAATTTTGAGATAGCCAATGTTCTCGGCCCGCAGCGGATCATAGCCAGGGTGTGGGAACGGGGAGTTGGCGAGACCATGTCCTGCGGCACAGGAGCGTGCGCGATTGTTGTGGCCGCCAGGATGCACAGCTGGGTTGATGATGAAGTCGATGTCATACTGCCCGGAGGCATGCTGACCATAAGCTGGGACGGCGCCGGCACAGTGAAGCTGCGCGGGCCAGCCGAGATGGTGTTTCACGGCGAGTGGCATGAACCGGATGAATCGACAGCCTGACCGCATAGAACCGCACCATATGCGCAGGATAATCGACACAGATAGCGACAAGATGCCTGAGATTCGAGTACACGGAGCAGAAAGATGAAGCTAGCGCAACGAGTAGAGAACCTGCCACCTTATCTCTTTGTACAGATATCGAAGAAGATAGCCGAAAAGCGTGCCAGGGGCGAGGATGTTATCAGTTTGGCTATCGGCGATCCGGATATGCCGACGCCTCCGCATATTATCGAACGATTGTGCGGGGCTGCGCGCGACCAGGCGAACCACCGCTATCCTGAGTCGGAAGGCCTGCCCGAGTTCCGCCACGCCGTCGCCGGGTGGTACCGCCAGCGCTTCGGCGTCACGCTTGACCCGGATAACGAGGTGGTCTCCGTCATAGGTGCCAAGGAAGGCATCGGTCACATCGCGCTGTGCTTCATCGACAGCGGTGACATCGCGCTGGTACCCAACCCGGCGTACCCGGTCTATTCCATCGGAACCATGTTCGCCGGGGGATCCTCATACGAACTGCCCCTCAAGGCCGAGAACGGGTTTTTACCCGATCTCGATAGCATACCGGATGATATCGCCAGAAAGGCCAAAATGCTGTGGATCAACTACCCAAACAATCCCACAGGCGCGACGGCGGATATGGATTTCTTCGAGCGCGTGGTGGAATTCGCCCGCAGGTTCGATATAGCGGTATGCCACGATGGGCCTTATACAGAGATCGCATTCGATGGCTACAGGCCGGTCAGCTTCCTGCAGGCAAAGGGAGCCAGAGAGGTTGGTGTAGAGTTCCATTCACTATCTAAATCGTTTAATATGACCGGATGGAGGGTGGGCATGGTGACAGGTAATTCGACCATGATCGACGCCCTGCGGCGAGTCAAGTCCAACCTTGACTCCGGCGTACCGCAAGCCATTCAGCATGCCGCCATCGAGGCACTGACTGGGCCGCAGGATTGCATTCAGGAGAACAACGCCATATATCAACGGCGGCGGGATATACTCATGCAAGCGCTAAAGCGCATGGGCATAGAGGCGCGGCTGCCGCAGGCGAGCCTCTACATATGGGCCAGGGTTCCGCAGGGATACACATCGGTGTCATTCGCCACAGCGCTGCTGGAACAGGCAAGCGTGGTAGTTACACCGGGCGTCGGCTACGGCACCCATGGCGAGGGATATGTAAGGTTATCGCTCACCGTGCCTGACCATAGGCTGCAAGAGGCCGTACATCGCCTGGAATTGTGGCGAGGTAAATAGTCGACATAAGGAGCCAGACGTACCGCACAAAGTTTCTGCAACCATACCAACATATCCTTCACCGGAGCGCGCCCTGCTCGCGGGCATCGGGGTGAAGGGTGCTGAGCCAAGCTGGACAATAGATGACTCGCTGGAGGAGCTGGCGCTGCTGGCTACCAACGCCGGTGCCGCAGTTGTTGGAGCGGTTGTGCAGCGCCGGCAAAGTCCCACACCAGCCTATTACCTCGGCAAGGGCAAGGTCGAGGAAATCATCGCACTCAAAGAAAAGCTGAACTATAACATGGTAATCTTCGATGATGAGCTTTCTCCAGTGCAGCAGCGGAACCTGGAAAACTCCATAGACGCTAAGATCATCGACCGCACGGCATTGATCCTGGATATATTCGCCCGTCGGGCAAAGACGAAGGAGGGCAGGCTGCAGGTGGAGCTGGCGCAGCACGAGTACCTGCTGCCACGTCTCGCCGGACAGTGGAGCCATCTGGAGCGCCTCGGTGGAGGCATCGGTACGCGCGGCCCCGGCGAATCTCAGATAGAGACTGACAGGAGACTGGTCCGCAACAAGATACATCGGCTGCAGGAACAGATCAAGGATATCAGGAGGCAGCGGACGCTGTACCGCAGAAAACGCAAGGACACGGGGATACCTATCGCAGCAATAGTAGGATATACGAATTCGGGAAAAAGCACACTGCTCAACAGGATAAGCGGCTCCAAAGTGCTGACCGAGGACAAGCTGTTTGCCACACTTGATCCGACAACCCGCAGGGTAACACTGCCGAGCGGCAGGCAGTTCCTGCTGACAGATACGGTAGGCTTCATCCAGAAGTTGCCGACCACTCTGGTGGCAGCCTTCCGGGCGACGCTGGAAGAACTGGACGAAGCCGATGCTTTGCTTCATGTTGTCGACATCAGCCACCATAATGCGGTGGAGCAAAATCAAACCGTAGAGAAGACTCTGGCAGAATTGGGGCTGCAGGAGAAACCCCGGATAACGGTACTAAACAAGCTCGATCTGGTTGTGGAAAGCGAATCGGAGATGCAGGAATTTTGCCGTGAAAAAGGGTCAGGTCAGCAGGACATGGTGATGATATCTGCAGCAAAAGGATGGGGCATCAGGGCACTGCTGGAAGAGGTGGAGAAAAAGCTATTGGGAAGTGGTTCGCACAATACTGGTTATGTCACACCCGACGATACTGTATCTGGTTAGAATTTACATAATAATACTCGGTTTCCCCATGACATTATCTCAACTTCTTCTAATCTATCTCTAACTATTTAAGAACCCCCCATTCGAGACGGATTTACTTTTGCTTCTTCTCAGGGAATGCTTTACCCATAACCCGGGCAACTGTCAGTATGGCACATTCCTCGCCGGTCCACCACGCGCAGTGTTCCTCCGTGCACAGCCCGTGCCACGCCTCCTCTTTCTCCTTCTGCTTCAACGCCACCATCGGGCAATAACGATTGTGAGCTTGCTGAACCATAACGTCCTCCTTCAGCCCAGTTTGTTGCCTGTAGAGAATTGTAGCCTTATAATTATATCATACGAATTACGCATGACGAACGATATCAGGCATTAGGATGAACATCGAACGCAATATCACTAAAGTACTACTTGTGCTCCTGGTTGCCTTCCTCGCCTTCTGGGCTGGCATTTACATTGCCCAGACTGCACCCTTCAGGACAGGCAGCCTGCCACCGGAATTCGATCTCCTTAGCGAAACATGGGATGTATTATCTGATAATTATGTCGATAATGGAGCTCTGGATCCCTATAAAATGAGCCGTGGGGCGCTTAAAGGAATGCTGGATGAACTCGATGATCCCTATACTTCATATATCGACAGCTACGAGCTGGGAGTCAGCAACCTGGAGGGTTCCTTCGAGGGCATTGGCGCACTGGTCTCGATCGAGGACGGCAACTTCACGGTTGTCTCCCCTATCGCCGGAGGCCCTGCTGAGAGTCAGGGAATACGGTCTGGCGATAAAATACTGGAGATAGACGGTGAATCTACTGCGGGCATGAGTCTTATCGAGGCAGTCTTGAAGATACGCGGCCCCAGGGGAACCTCCGTGACCCTTCTCGTCCTCCACATGGGCGATACTGAACCTGTTGAGATTATGATAGTGCGTGAAGTTATCGAGCTCGAGAGCGTATATGTAGATATGCTTCCAGATAACATAGCGTACATACAAATATCGCATTTCGCCAGCGATACAGATACCAAATTAGCCTGTGCCCTGGAGGATTCTATTGCAGGTGGCGCCAAGGGCATCATTCTCGATCTCAGGAGCAATCCCGGAGGTTACCTGCATGTCGTGGTAAATATTGCCGACGAGTTCCTCGATAAAGGCATTGTGCTGTATGAGGCGGACGACAAAGACAATATCATCGAAGAATTTGAATCGAAGGATGGCGGCCTTGCCGTCGATATACCATTAGCGATCCTCGTCGATGGCGGAAGCGCCAGCGGCAGCGAGGTGCTTGCCGGAGCGCTGCAGGACCGCAATCGCGCCCCCCTCATCGGAACGCAGACGTTCGGCAAGGGCAGCGTCAATGTCCTGCTATCATTAAGCGACGGCTCAGCGCTATATATAACCACCGCCCGATGGCTAACCCCTGATGGCTCCATGATTGAGGGTATCGGGCTGACGCCAGACATCGAGGTGGAGATCACCGAAGATGATATTATCGCAGATATCGACCCGCAACTGGACGCCGCTATCAATTACCTCCAGTCACAATAGCGCCGGTATTGTTTGTAATCGCAACAGCTCGTCGAAATTCACGAGTGTGGTATAATATAAAATGAAGGTCGTCAGCCAGAACCGCAAAGCTTTCTACGATTATTCGATCGAGGAGAGCTACGAGGCGGGAATCGTCCTCACCGGCACGGAAATCAAGTCCATCCGTGCGGGACGGGTGAATCTGAAAGATGGATATGCCCGGCCTGATAACGGTGAGTTGTGGCTGTACAACGTTCACATAGCCAGGTATGAGGCTGGCAGCCGCACCAACCATGAGCCTACGCGGCCGCGCAAGCTCCTGCTGCACCGCCGCCAGATAAATGAGTTGGCCGGCAGGGTCACACAAAAAGGCTACACGCTGGTGCCGCTGAAAATGTACCTTAAAAACGGAGTCGCCAAGGTGGAGATAGGCCTCGCCAGAGGAAAGAAGCGTTATGACAAGCGCGAGTCCATAGCCAGGCGTGAAGCCGAGGAGCGCATGGACCGCGCCCTCAAGCTGGCCAAGCAGAAGTATTGACACCACGCAGCGATTCAAATATTTTGTCCCTCTGTTATTCGATAAGGCGTATGCTGGGGACGAGTGGCTTCGACAGTGAAGGAACGCTACAGGATTGCAAGCCGAGGCGCCACTACCCTCGAAAAAATGTGGCAACAAATAACTGGCGAATACGTCTACGCTAGCTAAGCGATGACACGTCCGTACTGTCTCCCTCGATGGGCTGTAAGGACGACGTAAAGTCGAGGTGCAGCGAATCCGATGTCGATAGGGTTCGTCAAGATTTATCGACTGGCTCAGCCGGATCCGTGTCGGCCCCGGTCGTCTGGGCGAGATTAAAGGTCGGCTAAGCTTGTAGCATATCCTGGGTGCACCTTTTCTGGACGGGGAGTTCGACCCTCCCCCGTCTCCACCATAAAAATCCGAACCGCTCTGGTATAATACTGGAGCGGTTTGTTTATGAACGATAAATTCACCGAAGAATTAGTAGCTCAATGTGGCATGAACTGTGGCGTTTGCATGGCATATTTAAGAGAGAAGAATAAATGTCCCGGCTGCAGGTCGACATGTGCCAATAAAGCCGTTAGCGTCCTTAGATGCAAAATCACAAACTGCGAAGTTATTCAAAAGCGTGGAGCAAAGTATTGTTTTGAATGCGAAAAGCCCTGTTCTCGATTAAAGCAACTGGACAAACGCTATCGCACGAAATACAACATGAGCATGATCGAAAACCTTGAGTTTATTAGAGACAATGGCGTCGACAAATTCCTGCGATGGCAGTCCACAAAATACAGATGCCCGAAATGTGGCGGCATAATCTGCACACACAACGGCAAATGCTATAGCTGTCAGCATATCGAAAACTTGAAGGTATAATCGTTGAACGATGGCTGAAGTCACTATCCTTTCATGGAACGTTAACGGATTGAGATCCATATACAATAAAGGCTCCTTCGATTGGGTCATACGGGAGAAGCCGGACATCATGTGCCTGCAGGAAACCAAAGCAATCGAGGAGCAACTTCCCGTTGAACTAAAAAAAGTCGACGGCTACCACTCCTACTTCTCATCGGCTGAGAGGAAGGGATACAGCGGAGTCGCGACCTATACCAGGGATAAACCCTCCAGCGTGTCGACCGGATTCGGAATCCAGCGGTTCGATAATGAAGGCAGAATACTGGTAACCCATTACGATAGTTTCATCCTGTTCAATATATACTTCCCCAACGGCAAAGCCTCACCCGAAAGGCTGCAATATAAAATGGATTTCTACAACGCTTTCTTACTTTATGTAAATACTTTCAGGGAAGCTGGTAAAAATATCGTCATTTGCGGCGACATCAATACCGCCCACAATGAGATCGACCTGGCGCGACCCAGGGAGAACTCGAAAATCTCAGGCTTCCTGCCAGAGGAGCGAGCGTGGATCGATAAGTTCATCGCAAACGGCTATGTAGACACTTTTCGGATGTTCAACCAGGAACCCGGACAATATACATGGTGGGACCTGAAAAGCGGCGCGCGGGAGCGGAACGTGGGATGGAGGATAGATTACTTCTTCGTGAACTCGGGGTTCGCTGAAGGGGTTAAGGCCTCTTTCATCATGCCGCAGGTGATGGGCTCTGACCACTGCCCTGTTGGAATCAAACTTTCATTTAATCAAACTGCCGATTGACAAAACAAGCGGATTATTGTTATTATAATTATGGACGTATGTTCATAATGAGATGGGAGATATACGCAGATGCCAAGACCGGTTAAGTGGAGAAGGGTTGGCTTTATTCCGGGAGTAGTCCATTTTAAACCCGCTGGGGTTCCCATGACTGCCCTGGATGAAGTGTCGCTGTCCATGGAGGAAGCAGAGGCGATCCGCCTGAAAGACCTCGAAGGGATGCAACAGGAAGATTGCGCACAGCGCATGAAGATATCCCGTCCCACGTTTCACCGCGTGCTCGGGTCCGCCCGCAGCAAGCTGGCAGATGCGATAATAAACGGTAAGGCTATCCGCATCGAGGGCGGAAATTACGAGATGGCGGTGCGCCGTTTCCGCTGTAACCTCGACGGGCAGGAGTGGGATGTCCCCTCTGAAAATGTCGTCGACAGCCACTCCCAACTTTGTCCTGCATGCCACGGCTCAAACGTGTATCCTGTACTGCCGCCAATACCAGATGCCCGTGCCGGTCGCAGGGGCCGCGGCATGAGAAGAGGAATGAGGTGGTAATGCGATGATTAAAATCGACAGGGATAGATGCGATGGATGCGGCGCATGCATAGAAGCCTGTCCATATGGAGCATTAAGGCTCAAGGATAGCAAAGCTGAGATCGACTACCGGCGCTGCGTCCAATGCGGAACCTGCATCGATATATGCCCGACAGGTGCGATCCGTGAAGCAGTGCAGCAGTTCGCAGGTGCTAATCGAGGAAGGGAGGTGAATTATATGATGGGACAAAGGTTCTATGGCCGTGGGTTTGGAATGGGATACGGCAGAGGTTTCGGGCGTGGCATGGGAATGGGATTCGGCAGAGGTTTCGGCCGTGGCATAGGAATAGGATCAGGCAGAGGTCTCGGTAGAGGCAGCGGCTTCGGGAGATGCTGGTGGACCATACCGTACGCCGGGTATTACGGCTTCACACCACCATATGCCAATTATGGCTATCGCAGTCGACCATATTGAAGGGTAAATTATTGACAAGCGTGCCATGATGACAAGTACAATAAAGGAGGGCGAAGATGCCAGGATTTGATGGAACAGGACCTGCAGGAATGGGTCCGATGACAGGCGGTGGACGTGGTTTTTGCAGCACTTGGGGTGCAGGGGCTGCATTCACAGGTGGAGGCTATGGACGAGGCTTCGGCAGGGGCGGTGGAGGCCGGGGCTTCGGTTTCAGGGGCAGTTCCCCCCCATGGCCCTATGTTGGACTGGGCAGAGGTGGATTACCCCGCTGCGGGTATTTTTTCAGGAACGCAGGATGGGGATTGCCATACAGCCCTACAGCTGCCGCTCCTGAGTGGAGCAAAGAACAGGAGCTGGGCTTTCTGCGGGATGAGGCGGTGGCGATAAAGGAAGAACTGGAACAAATTGACAAGAGAATCCAAGAACTCGAAACTGAAGGGGAATCATAGAGAGGTGATTTATGAAGATTGCAGTATCGGCAACCGGCCCCGACCTCGATAGTGACGTCGACCCGCGTTTTGGACGATGCCAGTATCTGGTAGTGGGTGATACGGATACCATGCAATTCGAGGGCATCGAGAACGCCAGCATGATGGCAGGCAGCGGCGCGGGAATATCTACAGCCCAGAACGTAGCCAATATGGGTGTGCAGGCAGTGCTCACCGGCAATTGCGGGCCCAACGCCTATCAAACGCTTTCCGCAGCCGGTGTTCAGGTCATCACCGGCGTCTCCGGGAAAGTCAGCAAGGTAATAGATGACTACAAAGCTGGCAAGCTCAAGGCTATATCGGCGCCTAACGTGAGCGCCCACTCCGGTATGGGTGGTGGTATGGGCAGAGGAATGGGCCGTGGTATGGGCAGGGGCATGGGTCTTGGCATGAGTCCTATGGGTCCTGTCGCCCAGAATCCAGAGCAGGAAATTGAGATATTGAAAGATCAGGCACAGATGCTCAAACAGCAACTGGATGAGGTTCAGCGCCGTCTGCAAAAGCTAGAGGAATAAGGGTACCAAGAAAAGGAACTATACAATGCCGATATACGAATATCTGTGCAGTAAGTGCAGTGAACGCTTCGATATGCGCCAGCCTGTAGGAGCAGATGGCTCGCATGTAAGATGCCCCAAGTGCGGCGCAGAGAAGCCACAGAAGCTCATATCCACTTTCTCCAGCATCGGGACTGGCAGATCTTCCGGCTTCGGCACAAGCTGCTCCCCCTCAAGCGGTAGTACCTGAGGGGTAAGGCTATGACCTCGTGAAGGCATACGCATCTCTAAGTCCTAAGCAGAATTCGGTTGGTGTATCGATATATATGCCTAAGAGGATAGCAATTGTAAACTATGCCAGGTGTCAGCCTGATACATGTGACCATGGGGTATGCGCTGCAGCGCTGGCTTGCGAATACGGCAATCTGATCCAGCCCATGCCTTTCGCGGAACCTGAGGTCAACCCTGCCAAATGGTGTCACGGGTGTGCCAGTTGCGCTGCGGCATGTCCCCTGAGAGCGATCGAGATGCTCGATCGCTAAGCCATAAGCAAATTTGAGGAGGTGTACCATGCCTAGAGGAGACGGAACAGGACCACCGGGCGGCGGCAGGGGTACCGGCAGAGGTGCCGGTCGTGGACTGGGGAGAGGTCGGATGGGGGGAGCCAGGCCAGGCGCAGGACCGGGGGGAGAATGCGTATGCCCAAGCTGTGGTTCCAAAGCACCGCACCCTGCAGGCGTCCCCTGCTATGAGATGACCTGCCCGAAATGCGGCGCCAAGATGACAAGAGCCTGATGATTATCGCAGTAGCCAGTGGCAAGGGGGGCACAGGCAAAACACTGGTATCCACCAGCATTGCGCTGTCATTGAAAGATAACGTACAGATCCTCGACTGCGACGTGGAAGAGCCCAATGCCCACATACTGCTCAAGCCGGTCCTCGACAGGCGGGAACCCATATCAATACCGATACCGCAGGTCGATGAATCGAAGTGCAACTACTGTGGCAAATGCGCCGAGGTCTGTGCCTTCAATGCGATCGCGGTGGTGAAAGAAAATGTGCTGGTATTCCCTCAGTTGTGCCACGGGTGTGGCGCCTGCTCATATTTGTGTCCCCAGAATGCCATATCCGAGGTGGGCAGGGAGATCGGCGTTATCGAGACAGGACATGCAGGGGCTATCGATTTTGTTCACGGCAAACTGAATGTCGGGGAGCCGATGGCGCCGCCGTTGATCAGGATGGTGAAGCGTAAAATCGACCCACACAAAACAGTCATCATCGATGTGCCGCCGGGTACGTCATGCCCCGTTGTAGAAGCGATTGGAGACAGTGACTTCTGTCTGCTGGTCACCGAGCCGACCCCTTTCGGGCTGCACGATCTCAGGCTGGCGGTAGAGGTCGTACGGAAGCTGGACATACCCTGTGGTGTGATAATCAACCGCGACGCTCCGGGCAGCAAAGATACTGAGGAATACTGCGACTCCGAGAAAATACCCGTCCTGCTGCGTATCCCGCTGGACATGGAGATCGCACGCCTGTATTCGAGGGGGATACCATTGATACAGGGGCAGCCGAAATGGAGCGAGGCCTTCTCGAAGCTTTACAGTGATATCGAACGTCTGGCATCGTTACAGCGGCCGGGGAAACGTATATGACGAAGGATTATTTCGACGAGATACGCGAACGGATGGCTCAGGAGGAACTGGTTCAGAAGAGAACCGACGCACAGGGCAACAGGTGGAGGAAGGTCTATTTCGGCGGGGGCTCGCACTTCAGGAACTGGCTGGAACAGTGCAGAGAGCTGGGAGAGGTGGAAATTGAAGAGATCGACCCCACAGGATTCAAATGCTACGAACAGGACGGCGAAAAAGTTTACAGGATATGGATAAAGGTAAAACACAAGGCGAGCGAGGAGAAATCGAAGTGAAGGAACTGGTAGTCCTCAGCGGCAAAGGCGGGACGGGAAAGACCACCATCGTGGCCTCCTTCGCCGCGCTGGCTGCGAACAAAGCCTTGGTCGATTGCGACGTGGACGCCGCGGACCTGCATTTGCTCCTGCAGCCCACTGCCGTAAAAACAGAGGAGTTCTGGAGCGGGCAGACCGCGTTCATCGATGAGAAAATGTGCACCCAGTGCGGCCTGTGCACGGACGTATGCCGTTACCACGCAATCGATAATTTCACCATCGATCCTGTCGCCTGCGAAGGCTGCGGCTTCTGCTTCAATGTGTGTCCTGACAGCGCGATCTCGATGCGGGAGAACCTCGCCGGGCACTGGTTTATATCCGATACCAGATACGGCCCACTGGTACACGCAAGGCTGGGCATCGCCCAAGAGAACTCGGGCAAGCTGGTGGCAATAGTCAGGCAAAACACCAAGGAACTGGCTAAAGAGCGCAACCTCGATTTAGTAATCAGCGACGGCCCCCCGGGCATAGGCTGCCCAGTGATATCTTCGCTTACGGGCGCAAACCTGGCCCTTCTCATAACCGAGCCAACGCTGTCAGGCATACACGACCTCGATCGCGTCATCGGCGTTTGCCAGCATTTCGGCGTACCTGCCGCTGTATGCATCAATAAATACGATATAAACGAAGATAACGCCCGCCGGATAGAGGATTCCTGCAAGAATCTGGGTGTGCCCGTGATATCCAGACTCGGCTACGATGAGTCGGTAACGAAAGCCCTTATCCAAGGGGTGCCAGTAGTGGAGTATTGCAAAAACGGCATCGCCAGAGATATAGGAGCGCTGTGGAACAGCGTTAACTCTATGCTCGTGGCGAAATAGTCTCATGGAGAACGCCATGCCCATATATGATTACAGGTGCGGCAAATGTGGTAGAACAAGCGAGGTATTTTTGCGCAGCTCGGATAGTTATGTTAATTGCCCTGCCTGTGGCAGTGAGGATATGGAGAAGCTTGTCTCAGCATCGTATAATATTAAGGCTGGTAGAATTACGTCGGACGACACTACGTGTTGCGGGCGTTCCGAGCGCTGTGAGAAACCTCCCTGCTCCGGCGGTGAAACCTGTCGCAGGGAGTAATTTCAAATATAATATATCAGTAAGGAGCATAATATGAGATACGCAATACCGATAAGCGGCGGCATAGTGTCGGCACATTTCGGCCATTGTGAGCAATTCGCTCTAATCGATGTCGACGAAGCGAGTAAACGAATCCTGAGAAAGGAGCTGGTACCGTCACCCGGGCATGAACCCGGTTTCCTTCCCCAGTGGTTGGCTGAGGAAGGGGTCTCGGTAGTGCTCGCCGGTGGCATGGGTTCCCGGGCCCAGGGGCTCTTCGCACAGAACAATATCGATGTGGTAGTCGGTGTACTTGAAAGTGATCCGGAAAAGGCGATACTCTCCTACCTGACAGGCAATCTGAGCACTGGAGATAATATATGCGATCATTAATAATGCCAGGCGATACTATGCAGAAGAAAGGTGAGATCGAGCCGAAGGGGAAAACAACGTGGACTCGCTGGAGCTAGAACCTCGATACTCCACCAGAGAGATACCCGGCAGATGTATCAAATGCCTTGCCGACAAGGAGGTTGGAACCTGCCTCAGGTTGCTTCTGGGAGATGAGACTGACAACAAGGAAATACAGAGAAGGTATGAATCCCTGGTATCTTTCCTTCATTCTGCCGAGCTGGTCAAGGTGCGTGACGAATGCGAGAGATACCTCTCTCAAGGGCAAGAGGTAAGCGTGGTATTACATCTCGGGCGAAAGAAACCCGAGTATGAGATAAAGCTTTTGTAGCATCAGTTAAAGGAGCAATCCTTGAAGATCGCAGTGGCCTCGGACGATGAAGCAAGGATAAGCCAGCATTACGGACGCGCACCTTACTACGTAATCGTGACTGTCGAGGATGGCAAGATTATCTCAAAAGAGACGAGACGAAAGGCCGGGCACCAGACATTCGCCGCCCACGAACCCGCAAAACTAGCGCCTGGAGAGAGGCATGGATATGATCCCGGCTCGCAATCCAGACACGCGATTATGGTAGAGGAAATACGAGATTGCCAGGTTCTTTTAATTGGAGGGATGGGCTGGGGAGCATATGAAGCTATGAAAAGCTACGGCATAGAACCCATAGCAACTGACATACGGGACATCGATGAAGCTATAAAGATGTATCTTAATGGTAAGCTTTTGAACCTGATGGAACGTCTTCATTGATCAGGGGATGGGAAAAACAATGGCAGATGATGAATTTAAGGCGCTCGATGATATGGTAATTGCGGATATGCGTAAGGCATACTCTGAAACTGTCATAGATCACTTTCACAATCCGCGCAACCTCGGAGAGATACCCAATCCTGATGGATATGCTAAAATTACTGGCCCCTGTGGCGACACTATGGCAATCTGGCTCAGGGTAAAGGACAATATGATTACAGATGCCAGGTTCTGGACCGACGGTTGCGGACCATCCGTGGTCTCAGGCAGCATGGTCACGGAACTGACAAAAAACAGGGGCATTACCGACGCGCTACGGATCGATCAAGAGTGTGTCCTGAAAAACCTGGGTGGACTTCCTGAGGATAGCGTTCATTGTGCCCTGCTGGCCGCCAATACGCTTAAGGCAGCGATTCAAGATTATTTTTCACTGAAAAACGAACCATGGAAACGTTCCTTCAGGAGATTCTGAAACTGTCGTGTGGTGTGTGTTGACTTGCCTATACGATAGTGATAGAATACACAAGCAGGAAATGCTATCAATAGTAAACGGTAAAGTTGTCCACATGTGAAACGCTCCACCTTTATATTGGGGGTGGGGCTTTTTTAAATGAAAGGAAGGGCATATGGCTAAGTCAGTAATAAAGCTGTTTAGAGATCCAGATTGTGCTGCCAGGGCTGCGGACGAGTTGAAATCCAAGGGTTTTAAAGAGATAACAGTATGGGTCAGCGATAGCGATAAGGCTCAAAAACTGGGCGTCAAGGTCACCAAAGATATCGAATCGGCACTGGCGAAGGTCGAGGGATTGAACCAGGAAGCGATTCAGTACTTTTCCAGTGCAGCTTCCGTTGGTGCCGTACTGCTAGGCGTTAGCGCCGACGAAAGCCAGATCAATGAGGCTAAGGCGATCATGAGAGAGGTCGAGTTCGCCAGTCTACCCAACAAGTTTGATATGTGGTCTTCAAGCCCGGGGTTCCCTTCGGCGGAGAAGATGTCGGCCACCAACCCGCTCGATGCGAAAATGAGCGGCGACTTTAGAAAGTATTAAACGTCGATTATCATTTGATTCAGTCTAGGAGGTAAGCGTGTCACGATATATAGCTGCTGCTGGTATCAGGGGTGCTCACACTGTTGTCAACAAGGCAGATGAGATGTACAGGAAGGCTCTTGAGAAATATGGGCCGGATGCCCCGATCAATTTTGTGGATAAAGATGGGGCGGGAACGACTTTCTATTTGCCAGTTATATATGCATTCTCCGGTCACAAAGTAACAAAGCTGGGGGATATAGCAGATCCCCTGGAATATATTAAGGGCCTTGTACCGCCGATCCCCTCCGAAAGCCTGTGGATGCCTTATCTCGGGGAACTGGCTGATTCCGGCATGGCCACTCTATGGGGAGAGGAAATTATCAAAGCCATCGAGTTCGTTGAGGGAAAACAGCCTGAGAAGAAAGGGGACTTCACGTTCAATGGTCCCATAAGCGATGCTCAGACCCGCGGATGGGGTATCCAGCTGGTGGATGGCAGGATGCCCGGCTTCGCCGCAATAGTGGGAGCCGCCAAGAGCAACGAGGTAGCGGTAAAAATCGTGCGTGAGCTCCAATCGAGAGGCATCCTGGTTTTCCTTTCGTCAACATCCAACGGGCGCTCCATCGTCGACCAGTTACTTGAGGAAGGAGTCGACCTCGGTTATGAAACCTTCACCGTCCCCTTCGGCAGCGATACTGAGTCTACAGTATATGCACTGGGATTTGCCGCTCGTTCATCTCTCAGCTTCGGTGGCGTGGCCGCGGGCAACTTCCGTGAGATACTCCTGTATAACAAGTTCCGATGCTTCGCCTTCGCCCTGGCGCTGGGGCAGATGGACGATGTGAAATGGGCTACAGGCGCCGGCGCTATCCTGTATGGATTCCCCGCAATACTCGATACCGTCGCGCCCCAGATCCTGCCAACAGGTATTACCCAGAACGAACATGTGATCAGCATGCCGTTCGACGATATCCCGGGCAAGGACGATATAGAGCGGGCCGAGCGCCTGGTGCAGCGCTGCATCGAGGTACGCGGAATCAAGATCAAGATTGCCAAGGTGCCTATTCCTGTAGCCTATGGGCCCGCATTCGAGGGCGAAATCGTGAGACGGGAAAACATGTATTGCGAGTACAGGGGTGGCAAAGGTGACTACTGTTTTGAGTGGCTGTCGATGAAGAATCCCGATGAGGTCGAAGATGGCAAGATCACCATCGTCGGCCCGGATGTTAAGGATGTTGAAGTTGGATCGAGGCATTCGCTGGGAGTCATCATAGAGGTCGCTGGCCGCAAGATGCAGAAGGATTTCGAGCCGGTGCTTGAGCGACAGATCCACAACTTTGTCAATGGCGCTGAGGGAATACAACATATCGGCCAGAGAGACATCGCCTGGTTGCGCTTCAGTAAAAATTCAGTGGACAAAGGCTGGACACTGAAGAATATCGGCGATATACTCCACGCCCTGTATCACAATGACTTCGGTGCTATCGTCGACAAGGTGCAGGTTACCATATATACCGATAAGGAAAAGGTCGAAGAACTTATAGAGAAAGCGCGGGCGGTCTATAGAGAGAGGGATGAGCGCATGGCGGGCATGACCGATGAAGCTGTAGACACATATTACAGTTGCACACTATGCCAGTCCTTCGCCCCCACCCACGTTTGCGTGATAAACCCTGAACGTAGCGGACTTTGCGGTGCTTATTCCTGGCTCGACTGCCGGGCTGCCTATGAAATTAACCCCACCGGACCCAATCAGCCAGTCCTTAAGGGAAAGTGCCTGGATAACAAGAAGGGTGAATGGGAGGGGGTAAATCAGTTTGTATTCGATAACTCGCAGCGCAAGGTAGAGCGCTTCACCTTTTATTCTTTGATGGATTCCCCCATGACTACCTGCGGTTGCTGCGAATGCGTTATGATGCTTGTCCCTGAAGCCAATGGGGTCATGATTGTCTCCCGCGACGATCCCAGCATGACACCATGCGGCATGTCGTTCACCAGCTTAATGGCCACGGTAGGTGGCGGTCAGCAGACGCCAGGGATGATGGGCCACAGCAAACGCTGGATCATAAGCAACAAGTTCATACCGTATGAAGGTGGACTCAAGCGCGTGGTGTGGCTATCCAAAAACATCAAGGAGGAGTTCGCGGAGGAGCTGAAAGCCGCCTGCGAGCGTGATGGTGTTCCTGATCTGGTTGATAAGATAGCCGATGGCACCACGGCGACCACGGTAGATGAGCTGCTGCCATTCCTGGAGCAGAAAGGACATCCTGCCCCCGCAATGGAGTCTATAATTTAATAGCGATCGGTTTCAGGTAATCAAACAAGGGTCGAATTTATGACCCTTGTTTACTGGATAAGAAAGGAGGTCTGATATGTCACCTGTGGAAGTGCCTGTTGAGAAATGGACGGGCAAAAAATCAGAGGTCACACTTGGCGGCACCGGTGGCCGCAAAGGAATAACCGTCGGTGGAGAGAACACTCTCCCTTTCCTGAAGTTTGAGGGCACAATACCCAATAAACCAGCAGTAGCCATTGAGATTCTGGATCGCAAGCCGGATGACTGGTCGCCCCACCTGATGAAAGTCTGGGGCGATGTCATGGAGGATACGGGGGCGTGGGCCAAGAAGGCGGTGGAGTACGGAGCTGACATAGTCACGCTACGCCTGAGAAGCGCGCATCCAGAGGCAGGCAACACCGGAGCCGCAGAAGCCAAGAAGAATGTTGAAAAGGTACTATCAGCAGTAGACGTCCCGGTCATTGTCCTGGGACCTAATGTTGCGGAGAAGGACAACGAAGTGCTGGTGGCTGCATCAGAGGCAGGCAAAGGGCAAAGGCTGGCGCTGGGCAACTGCGAGGAGAAGAACTACCGCACGATTGCTGCTACCTGTCTTGCAGATGGCCATGTAGCCATCGGGCATACGCCACTGGATATAAATTTGGCCAAGCAGTTGAATGTATTAATGAGCGATATGGGACTGTCGTTAAATTCGATACTTATGGACCCCGATACCGGTGCCCTGGGATACGGACTGGAGTACTGTTACTCGGTGATGGAGCGATTGACGCTGGCAGGCCTCGGTGGAGACAAGATGGCCGCCCTTCCCATGATCTGCCAGGTGGGTGGAGAATCCTGGCGGCAGAAGGAATCCAAAGCCGTCGATGGTGTGCCGGAGAGCTGGGGTGACCACGAACAGAGATCAATAGTCTGGGAAGAGACCACTGCCATCGCCTTGTTGAATGCCGCCGCGAATATTGTCGTTCTGCGCCACCCGAAGACCGTCGAGATGGTAAAGGCGACCATCGAAAAGCTGCTAAGCGCATAATTAGGAGGACTGAAAAATGGCATTGAGTGGTATTGAAATATATAAATTCCTGCCTAAAACCAACTGCAAAGAGTGCGGTTTCCCTACCTGCCTCGCCTTTGCCATGAAGCTTGCGCAAAAGGGCGTAGAGTTGTCGAAGTGCCCATATGTATCGGATGAGGGTAAAAAGGCACTGGAGGCGGCGGCCCGTCCCCCCATACGCCTGATAACCATCGGCGATGGCGAGCGCAAGCTCGAGGTGGGCAATGAAGTGGTCTTGTTCCGACACGAGAAGACATTCTTCCATCCCACAGGACTGGTGGTCAGGATTAAGGACAGCGGCGGCGACGCGGCTGTCAAGCAAGCTGCAGAGGCAGCAGCCTACAGCGTCGAGCGCGTTGGCATGAACCTGAAGCTCAACGGCATAGCCGTTGAGAATGCATCAGGCAATGCCGACACATTTGTAAAATGTGTCGAGGCGGTGAAAGGCAACAAGGTGCCTTTGATTCTCATGTCAAAAGATGCTGCGGCGATGGAGAAAGCATTGGAGAAAGTGGCCTCCGACATGCCCCTGATATACGCCGCCACCAAGGACAATTTTGCACAGATGGCAGAGCTTGCCAAGAAATACAAGTGCCCGCTGGCAATATATGAGCCAGATAGTCTGGACGCGCTTGCCGACCTGGCACAGAAGGTAATGGACACAGGTGTCGAGGATATAGTGCTCGATCCCGGCGCGCGAGACTTCGCCAAGTCGCTCACCGCGTTGACACAGATACGCCGTATGGCGATAAAGAGTAGTTTCCAGCCACTGGGATTTCCCGTGATAACCTTCCCCGGCGAGGGCGCATCCAGTGACGATGAGGCGGCAATGCTGGCGGCACAGCAGATCGCCAAATATGCCGGCATCGTGGTACTGGACAACTTCAGCTCCAGCGTCGTGTACCCGCTACTTACCCTGCGCCTTAATCTCTACACCGACCCGCAGAAACCGATACAGATGACGCCAGGCGTCTACGAGATAGGCAGCCCTAAAGCGGAAAGCCCCCTCGGCGTTACCACCAACTTCTCACTGACCTATTTTTCCATAGCCGGAGAACTGGAAGCCAGTGGCTTCCCATCATGGCTACTGGTTTGTGATACGGAAGGCCTTTCGGTTCTTACTTCCTGGTCCGCTGGAAAATTCGACGCGGCCAAGATCGCCAAGTCTGTCAAGGAATTTAAACTGGCAGACAAGGTAAGCCACCATAAGTTAATACTCCCAGGCGGAGTAGCTGTCCTGCGTGGTGAGCTTGAAGAAGAGTTGCCGGATTGGAAGATAATGGTGGGTCCGAGGGAAGCAGTGGACGTTGGCGGTTTCCTCAAGAAGCAATGGACCAGTTAGGCCATGACCAAAACTATAGCGATATCGGGAAAGGGCGGCACCGGTAAAACCTCTATTGCCGCCCTCTTGATTGACCTGTTAAAGCAGAAAGGCGTGGTACTGGCCATCGATGGTGACCCCAGTTCAAATCTGCATATGGCCCTGGGGCTACCTCTCAGAGAAACTATCGGAGCGATACGCGAGAGTCTTCACGATCGTAAGATGGTCGAAAAGACAGGCATGGCGAAGCCGGATTACATCATGATGCGCATCCAGGAATCCCTGGTGGAGTCGAAGGGAATGGACCTCCTAGCCATGGGACGTCCTGAAGGCCCCGGATGTTACTGCGCGGCCAACAACTGGCTACGCGAGAGTATTGATCGATTATCGTCAAACTATGACTACGTGGTTATCGACAATGAGGCTGGAATGGAACACATCAGCCGCCAGACAACGCGCGATGTCAACCTGTTGCTGCTGGTATCCGAGCCAACTATCCGTGGGATAACCGCAGCCGCCCGTATGAAGGAACTGATCGGCGAGCTGAGGGCGCATGTCGATCGCATCACCCTGGTGTTAAACCGTGTAAAAAATGGTATCCCGGAAGAGATCGCAGAAGCCATTGACAAATATGGACTAGAGTTGATATCCACTTTGCCCGAGGACCCGAGCATCGCTTCCATCGAAGTAAAAGGTGCACCGCTTACGGATCTGCCAGACGATGCCCCAATGAAAAAAGGGGTCGCCGATCTGGCCAGGAAACTGGAATTAGTATAAGACAAGGAGGACTATAATGTTTCAACCGATTGGCGAATCCATACATATCATCAACAAAGAGGTGAGGTCCGCCATAGAAGGCAGAGATAAAGCCTTCATTCAGAAGCTGGCCACAAGCCAGGTGGAGCACGGCGCCAGGATACTGGATCTCAACGTTGGGCCACAGAAAAAGGCAGGGCCGGAAGTTATGGACTGGCTGGTTAAAACCGTTCAGGAAGTGGTTGATGTTCCCTTATCCCTGGATACCACAAATGCCGCCGCCATCGAGGCCGGCCTGAAGGCCTGCAAGCAGAAGCCGATCATCAACAGCACGAACGCTGACCCTGCACGCATGAGCGTGCTGTTCCCGCTTGCAGCCAAGCACGACGCCAATATCATCACCCTCACATTGCGCGCCACCGGGCTACCGGTAAGCGCCGATGCCAGGGTGGGCATACTGATGGAGGACCTTATGCCGGCGGCGGAGGCTGCCGGTCTCAGCATGGAACGGATCTACGCCGACCCCCTGGTAATGACGGTGAACGGGACACAGGAACATGCCCCCGAGGTAATTCAGACAAGCTTTATAATAAAGCAGTTGATGGACCCCCCGCTGCATATGACCTGCGGCCTTTCCAATGTGTCCAACGGTGCCCCGGAGGAAGTAAGAATGGTGCTTAATCGGGTCTACCTGGTCATGCTCATGGGATCCGGTGTCGATACTGCCATACTTGATCCATTCGACGACAAACTGATGCAGGCGATCAAAATAATAGAGGGTCGCGACGATTCAACCCCGCTGGGCAAGCTGTATCTCGCCATTGCCGATTCATATGCTGCCGGCGAGGCATTCGATATATCGTCTATCGATATGAGCGATCCTGAACAGGCCGAAGTCGCCAAGACGGTGAGGGTCCTGCAAAACAAGACCATCTACGCCCACAACTATCTGAAGCTATAAAGACCTGCCGAACTCCCGCTCCAGTTGCGAGGAGGAGAAACGTATCATCGTGGGCCTGCCATGCGGGCAAGTGAACGGCATTTGGGCGTTCTCCAGTTGCTGCACCAGCTGGCCCACCTCTTCAGGTTTAAGTACCTGCCCCGCCCTGACTGCGCCGTGGCAGGCTAGAGAGATTGAGATACCATTCTCTCGCTGTGCCGGATCCCGCTCTTGGCCAAGGCCATCGAGTATCTCAAACAGGGCCTGTGCTATATCGCTGCCTCGCAGCACAGCGGGAACAGTACGTACCAGGTAAGTGCGCGTGCCAAATTCTTCGAGCACGAATCCGAATGATGCCAGCAGGTCACCCTGTGTTCTCAATACTTCATCTTGTGCTGCAGAGACCTCTATCGATAGCGGCTCCAGCATTCCCTGAAGCTCCATGCCCCTGCCCTGCCGCTGGGCATATATCCTCTCGAACAGAATCCGCTCGTGCGCTGCATGCTGATCGATAAGGTACAGCCCGTCAGACCCCTCGGCGATTATATATGTAGCCGCCAGCTGCCCGAGGACGCGAAGGATGGGAAGCCTGTCCCCTGCAATCGGCAACCCGGTATGCTTCTCTCGACGATCGACTTCAAATGCAGGCTCGAATAACCTCTCCTGTACCATTGAAGGCTGACCCTGCGGTTTTGCAGGCACAGCGCCGACCGCATGTGTTCGACGATGGACCTCGGGCACGGTCATCTCTGACGACAGCACTGAGCGGATGGCGCGCTGAACTCCGATGAAAACGGACTGCTCATCGCGGAACCTGATCTCGGTCTTGGCAGGATGCACATTTACATCGATATCCTGCTGTGATATAGTTATGTTAAGTATTACTACGGGGTATTTGCCTGTCATCAATATGCCGTGGTATGCGTCCATAACAGCCCGGTTGAGGAGCCGACTTCTCACCCAGCGACGGTTGACGAAAAAGCTGAGGTAATTTCTATTGCTGCGTGACACATCAGGCTGACTGACGAACCCGTAGAACATCGATTCCCTGTCCCCTACCTGGAGCATGGCTCCGGCAGTCCTAGCGCCATAAACGATTACAAGAGCATCGCGCAACTCTCCGCTACCTGTCGTCTGGATGCTCATACGCCCATCCAGCAGCAGGCTGAACCGCACTTCGGGATAAGCCAGGCAGTACTGGGATACCAGATAAGATATGTGGCCACTTTCCGTTGCGGGTGATTTCAGGAATTTGAGACGTGCGGGCACATTTTGAAACAGATGGCGCACAGTCACAGTGGTGCCCGGCGGCCGGGCGCGTTTCCCCGTTTCGACCACAGCGCTATCGGCTGTCCTGACAAATGTTCCCGATGCAGCATCTTGTATACTGGTTAGCAACTCGATATCTGCCACAGCCGCTATGCTGGGCAAAGCCTCGCCCCTGAAGCCGAGGCTTGATATGGAATCAAGGTCGTCGACCCTATCTATCTTGCTGGTGGCGTGACGCTGGAGCGCTAACTCGACATCGGATGCGGGTATGCCGGTGCCGTTGTCGGTGACCCGAATGAGGTCTGTACCGCCGCCGCGTGCCTCTACCGTTATTTGGCTGGCCCCGGCGTCGATGGCGTTCTCAATAAGCTCCTTGACCACTGAAGCCGGTCTCTCAACCACCTCACCGGCGGCGATCTTGGATATGACTCCAGGTGCTAAGACCCTGATCGGCATGAGGGATCACATTATCCACTTGGCGCTCTGGAAGAAGAACTCCGAGTAGCCACAGTCCTTGCAGATATATACATCGAAACGGTAGTCCGGTCCCATGAAGCCCAGCTTGCCATGCATGGAAAACTCCTCGTGTTTAAGCTCTTCGCTGCCGCATCGGCCGCATCTCCTGGGTATGACATGTTCCCTGGCAGATCTATCCAATGGTGGCGCCCCGTTTTCCCCAATTGTAAGGAGACCCGCAAATGCATTCTGTGGTCAAGGCTACCTGATCCACTTGGCGCTCTGGAAGAAGAACTCCGAGTAGCCACAATTTTTACAGATGTAGACATCGAAGCGATAGGCCGGTCCCATGAAGCCGAGCTTGCCATACATGGAAAACTCTTCGTGTTTCAGGTCCTCATCCCCACACTTAGAGCACTTCTGAGGTGTAGACTCCGCTTTCTTCGATTTAGCCATTCAGCCACTCCTGTGTAACCGGTTCCCTCATCTATCATCACTGTGTTGATGTACACCCGCATGCTGCCGGACGATTCGGGCGGAGGTTCGCAAACCTACCAGCGCTCCCGCCACAGCAGCGACAATCGCTATGTAAATACCCCACCCGATAGCTCCAGCCCCTACGTCACCGACGGCCTGTAAAGCAAACCACATGGCACCACCTACCACCAGCGCCCCGCTGCCATATGCCAGCCCCCCCAGAACCCACAGAATGTATTTCGCCTCTCTACAGGGAACACGCCTTTGTGATATATAAACCTCTGCTATGGTCAACAATATACCACAAGCCAGCATCATAATGCTACCCGCCAGCACAAGGTATGGTTCAGGATTCAAAACGCCGGTCAGATTGAATCGGGTCAATCCCCAGCCTGAAGTTTCGCTGGCGATGCCGCCCGATGACACCCTTATCCATGGCATGAACAGCCCGGCGAGCGTGAGAAAGCCACAGGCCATGACTGCCAGCGGCCCCGATATCACGTCCCTTATACTGCGCGCTCCAGGCAATGATACGCGACGTGGCTTGACCGCGTTCCAGATGTTGAAGGCCAGCGCCAAGATTATCGACACAGCACAACCGTAGAACCCAGCCCCCAGCCATCCGCTCTCCTCGCTGGAAAGGGCACGGATGGCGAACCACAGGATGCCAGCAAATGACAGCCCCGCGCCAAGCAACATGCCCATGCCCAGGTCCCTGGCGATTCTCGTTTGCTGGCGGGTCACCAAGGATATGACCAGTGCCGGCAGGCTGCATGCGAGTATCATGATACCGCCAAATAGAACCAGATACGGTTCCGCGTAAGACTCGCCGATAGAGCCGGCCCATATAATCATCTTCCAGCCCGATATCGGCAGAGTATAGTTATCGTAAAGCGGCACCCCCACCCAGGTCAGGTACACGCTGACAATAGTCACTATCCCGCATATGAGTGTGACCGGCAGCAATACAGTTGTTTTGTCTGACGACAAGCGATTCATCACGCCTAAGGCCAATCGATTCATCATCCTACTATCCTCTGCTACAATTCTCCCTGATCACGACTTCTTCATCGCTATAGCCCCAGATATGAGCGCCAGCAGCGCTGCGCCGGCGGATACGTATACGCCATATCCGATGTAATCCCCTGCATCGGCGTTCATCATATCGACAACGAACCACACAGAGCCTCCAATTGCGGTAAGGGCAGCCAGCGATAGCACGATGCCCAGAGGCATAATCGCTGGCCTTGCCGCTTTCCCCACCCCCGAGATTATCATGGCTGCGAAAGCACAAATCGATATGACTATTCCGCCAATCAGAGCCAGCATGGCGTAGATATTGTTGGGTAAAACGAACTCTGATATGTCCCAACTGGAGGTGTCCATGATTTCCCATCCAGTTAGTGAAATTGAAATCGGAAAGCCCAGTATAGAGAACGACGCACTTGCCCATGGGAGAAACACGCCAACCAGCACCGCGATGCCGCAGATGAGCGCGATTACCAGCGCTACCATCCGCATTCTTCACCTCCTACTTGAAAGCTATTCCTGTTTCGCCTTCTGCTTCAACTCGTACAACTTGTTCAGCGCCTCCAGCGGCGTCATGGAATCTATGTCGATTTTCGATAACTCGTCGACGACCGGCGAGGGTTGCGGCAACAGCGGAAGCTGCTGCTGAGAGGCGTTGCGATCCTGACGCGACCCGTTGCGCTGCCGGTCGTTCTCCATGGTCGCCAGCACCTCATCGGCGCGGCGAACGATGGCACGGGGCAGGCCGGCAAGCTGGGCGACATGGATGCCGTAGCTCTTGTCGGCCCCGCCGGGTATCACCTTGCGCAGGAATACGACCTTGCCCCCCTCTTCAGCGACCGCCACGTTATAGTTCCTCACCCGCGGCAGGGATTTCGACAGTTCCACCAGCTCATGGTAATGGGTGGCGAAGATGGTTTTTGCACCCACCCCCGGCTGATTGTGAATGTATTCAGCAACCGCGCGGGCAATGGAGATGCCATCGTAGGTGCTGGTGCCCCTGCCGATCTCGTCGAGGATGATCAGCGAGCGCGGCGTGGCGTTGTTCAGGATGTTAGCCGTCTCCTCCATCTCTACCATGAATGTGGAGCGGCCCATCGCCAGCTCGTCCTGCGCCCCTATGCGGGTGAAGATGCGGTCGACCACGCCGATGGCGGCCGAATCCGCCGGCACATAGCTGCCAATCTGGGCCAGCAGCACGATGAGCGCCACCTGCCTGAGGTACGTGGATTTCCCTGCCATGTTGGGGCCGGTGAGGATTATCATCTGAGCGTCGCGGTTGGAAAGGCTGGTGTCGTTGGGAACAAACAGGTCATCTATGAGCATGCGTTCCACCACCGGGTGCCGCCCATTGGAGACAACGATGGCGTCACCATCGTTCAGCTGCGGCCTGAGATAATTGTACCTTGCCGCAACCTCCGCCAGCGAGCAGAAAACGTCTATGTGAGCCATCGCGGATGCCGTCTCCAGCACTGGCTCGATGGCTGTGCCCGCCTGAGACATAACCTGCCGGAAAATGTTCGATTCAAGCTCGGTCAGCCTCTCCTGAGCATTAAGGATAAGCGACTCGTATTCCTTTAGCTGCGGCGTGATGAAACGCTCGGCGTTAACCAGCGTCTGTTTGCGAATGTAGTCAGCGGGCACCTGCGGCAGGTTGGGCGTGGACACCTCGATATAGTAACCGAAGACACGGTTATAGCTTACCCTGAGGGATTTTATGCCAGTCCGTTCCCGCTCCTGCCGCTCCAGGTTCGCCAGGTATTTCTTCGCATCGCGTGACGCCGAGCGGATCTCGTCCAGCTCTGGAGAGAATCCCGGCCTGATGACGCCTTCGCCCGAATTCGCCGGCGGCTCATCGGCTATAGCCCTGGCTATCAATTCGATCACGTCGCCACAGGGTTTGATCCCCTCGAGGAGCCACCCGATGGCAGAGGTGTCCTCATGCTCCAGCGACACCCTGAGTCTGGCGGTGATTTCCAGGCTGCGGCGCAGGCTGACAAGTTCCCTCGGGGTTGAGACACCGCCCTTGATGCGATTGATGATCCGCTCCAAATCTGCGATGCGGTTGAGGTGGTCGACGACCTCAGCCCTCCGTGCAGCGCTGGCAAAGAACCACTCCACAGCATCCAAGCGCTGCTCGATGCACCTTACGTCCAGCAGCGGCTGTCCTATCCAGCTCCTCAGCATCCTGCCTCCCATGGACGTCCGCGTCAGGTCAATGACCGAGAGGAGCGAGCCGACCGCATCCCGTTGTAAGCTGCGAAACAGCTCCAGGTTGCGCCGCGTCTGCGGATCGAGCGTCATATAGGCTTCGGTATTGTAGGTCGACAGGCCGGTGATCTGCCCCAGCGACCCTTTCTGTGTCTCCTGCAGATAGCGGATGATGGCCCCTGCCGTTCCTGTCGCCAGCGGCAGACCGTCACAGCCGTATCCCTCCAGAGACGCCGTGCGGAAGTGCTCCAGCAACAGCTGTCGGGCGGTATCACGCTGGAACCATCTGTCATCCACAACGGTAACTGTGGAACGCAGGGACTTCAAACCAGAGTCATCAAAGGAGCGAGGCACCAGGACTTCGGATGGGTTGAGGCGCTCCAATTCGGATGTCACCCGGCCTTGAGGTATTTCGGAGGTGCGGAACTCGCCGGTGGTGATATCGACATAGGCGATACCGGCACGTCCGCTTTCGATCACCGTGGCGGCAAGGTAATTATTCGCCTTACTTTCCAGCAGCCCCGGTTCGATGACGGTGCCCGGCGTCACCACTCGAACCACGTCGCGCTCGACCAGCCCTTTCTGTCGCGGATCGCTGAGCTGCTCGCAGATGGCAACCTTATGCCCCCTGTTAATCAAGCGCGACAGGTAATTATCGACGGCGTGGTGCGGGATTCCAGCAAGCGGGACGCGCTTTCCCTTGCCCATCTCCCGCGAGGTGAGGACGATATCCAGTTCCCGCGACACAACCCTGGCATCTTCTTCGAAGGTCTCATAGAAATCACCCAGGCGGAAGAAGACTATCGCCTCCGGATACCTCTGCTTTATCCTGAGGTACTGCTGCCTCAGCGGGGTCAATCGCTCTCCCATATCACAGGCCTTTTGGGGAAACAATGGAACGGGATCGAGTAAATTTTTGAGATATGGGAATTCTACTACAAAAAGCCAGATTTAACAATAAAAAACAAGTCGCCGAGTGGCAGTCAAGACCTTTTCGATCAAGTTGCGGTAGAGACGGCTCTTCTTCAGATCAAGCCCCTGACGGCGACGGCGCTCCGTCGAGCTTCTCCACTCTGACCGCAGCCACCTTGAGCTCCGGTATCTTCGACACTGGATCGAGGGCAGGGCTGGTTATCAAATTCGTCCTGGCTTCGGCGAAGTGGAATGTCATGGTGACCACGCCCGGCGGCGTAGCCTCAGTGACCTTTGCCCTTGCCTCTACCTGGCCCCGCCGCGATGTCACGCGTACCCAGTCACCATTGGAGATACCTGATACCCCCGCATCGTCAGGATGCATCTGCACGCGCTCCTCGCCATCCAGCGTGTTCAGCCCTATGGACTTGCGCGTCATGGTACCGGTGTGAAACTGGTACAGGCTGCGCTCCATGGTCAGGATCAGCGGATATTCCTCGTCCGGCTCCTCTGCCGGCGGCCTGTACTCCAGCGGGGAAAATCTGCCCTTCCCCCGGCTGAACGTGCCCAGATGCAGTATGGGGGTTCCCGGATAATCATCGAAAGGACAGGGCCACTGTATGCCTCCCTCATCCAGTCGCCCGTAGTTTATACCCCCGTACGACGGCGTTAGCTCGGCAATCTCATCCATGATCTGCGATGGGTTCTCGAAATCGAATCCCTTTGCGCCCATGCGCCTGGCGATCTGGCAGGTTATCCACCAGTCGGGCAAGGAATCGCCCCTGGGACGTATGGCCTGCCGTAAACGTTGCACGCGGCGCTCGGTGTTGGTAAAAGTGCCGTCCTCCTCAGCGAAGCTGGCGGAGGGTAAAACGACGTCTGCCAGTTGCGCCGTCTCCGTAAGGAAGATATCCTGCACAACCAGGAAATCTACATGCTCCAGCGCCTCCTCGATATGTCTGGAATCGGGATCGCTGAGCACCGGATTCTCGCCCACCAGGTATATGGCTTTGACCAGACCTCCGGCAGCCGCATCGAATATATCGGACAGCGTCATGCCCGGCTGATCGCTCAGCCTGGTGCCCCACGCCTTCTCGAACTTATCCTGGATCGCCTTATTGGTTACGCCCTGGTAGCCGGGATAGACGTTGGGCAAAGCGCCCATATCGCATGAACCCTGAACGTTGTTCTGCCCGCGGAGGGGGTTGACGCCCGAGGCCGGCTTACCAACGTTTCCTGTAAGCATAGCCAGATTGGCTACGGCCAGCACATTATCGGTGCCATGCGAGTGCTGAGTTATTCCCATCCCATAGATGATGGCCGCCGGGCTATTCTGCGCATAGATGCGTGCCGCTGCGGCGATCTTATCGGCGGGCACGCCGGTCAGTTTCTCCACCCTGTCTAGATCGAAATCCCTGAGCGACTCAGCGAATTCCTCGTAGTTCTCGCACCGCTGACTGATGAAATCTGCGTCTGCCAGCCCCTCATCGACGATCACCCTCATCATGCCCATAAGCAGGGCAACATCGCTCCCCGGACGGTGCCTCAGCCAGACGGTGGCGAAGCGACAGAGGTCTATCTCGCGGGGATTTGCCACGATCAACCTGATCGAACCCATCTTGGCCGCTGCCCTGATATTCATGCCGATGATGGGATGATCGGACGTAGTATTGGTGCCGATGGCGAATATGCAAGCTGCTTCAGATATGTCATCGATGGAATTGGTCATCGCCCCACTCCCGAAGCTCTGGGCCAGACCGGCCACAGTGGGAGCATGTCAGAGGCGGGCACAGTGGTCTATGTTATTCGTGCCCATCACTGTACGGGCGAACTTCTGGATGACGTAATTTTCCTCGTTGGTGCACTTGGCTGAGGCTATGGCAGCGAACTGTTCGCCTTTGTGCCGGGATAGCTTTTTAGCCACCAGATCAAGCGCTTCCTCCCAGGTTGCCTGTTTGAATTCACCGTCCTTCCTGATGAGAGGTGTAGTCAGGCGATCTGGATGATTAACGAACTCGGGGATGCCGAAGCGTCCCTTGACGCAGAGCCTGCCATGGTTAGCCGGTCCCTCGCGGTCGCCTCGAACACTTACCACAGCATTGTTGATTACGCCGAGATACAGGCTGCAGCCCACGCCGCAGTAGGGACATACGGTTTTTACCTCCGTGAGAGGCGGCAGCCTGTCCTTGGCTACCAAAGCTCCCACCGGACAACTGGCGACACACTGGCCGCAGAATTCACAGTTGGTGTCTAACATCGAGTGGGCATTCGGTGGCAGGGCGACCCTGTAGCAAAAACTGAGCGCCCCGACGCTCTCCACATCGAGGCAGGTGCGAACGCAACGCACGCAGCTTATACACTTGTTGGGATCGATCTCGATAAATGGATGTTCCCGGTCGATCTGGTATCTGTGATCGGGTTGACTGGCGATCGTTGCAGTAACATCGTATTCGGCAGCCAGCTGGCGCAGCACACAGTAGTCCACCGCCTTGCAGCCGCAGGACAGGCAGCGGGATGCTTCCTCCCTGGCCATCGTTTCAGAGTAGCCCAGCTCCATCTCTTTGAAATTATCGCTCCTCTCCTGCGGCCGGACACGGGGCATCTCATGTCGCGGCTGCCGTTCAACTGTGTCAAATTCATCCTTGTTTATCTCGCTGAGCTCCCCCTTATGCAGGTTAAAAGGCTTTGTGCTGTCCTCCATCTTTTCTCCCTGGAGGTAACGATCGATGGAGATGGCTGCTCTCTTACCGGCTGCCATCGCATCCACTGCCCTCGCCGGACCGGTAACCGCATCGCCGCCGGCGAAAACGCCCTTTATATCAGTCTGCAGCGTTTCAGAATGCGCTACGATTATGTCCCCTTTACCTATCGAGATGCCGGCTCGATCGGACCCTGAACGCTCGCCATCCAGGCAGGATACATCCGGCGTCTGCCCGATAGCCGCGATGATGGTATCGACGGGCAAAGTGAACTCGGAGCCATCGATGCGCACCGGGCGTCGCCGCCCGCTCTCATCCGGCTCACCCAGTTGCATTTTGCTGCATACCAGCCCGCTCACCCTGCCGTTATCCCCTAAGATCTTCTCCGGTGCAGCCAGGAAATACAGCTTTATATCTTCTTCCTCCGCCTCCTCCACCTCCCACGGGCTGGCTGGCATCTCCGCCCTGGAGCGCCGATAGACCAGCGTCACTTCCCGAGCGCCCAGCCGCACGGCGGTGCGCGCCGCGTCAATGGCGGTGTTGCCGCCGCCTACCACGGCAACCCTCTCCCCCACTTTCATCGGCTTCCCCATAGCTACGGAGCGCAGGAAGTCGGTGCCGGGCAGGACACCGTCCATATCCTCGCCATCGACGCGCATCCTCTGGCTCCTGTGAGCCCCTACGGCTATGAAAATAGCATGAAAACCATCCTGCATCAGGCTATCAAGGGTAAAGTCCCTGCCCAGTGTGCAACTGGTTTTTATACTGACGCCCAGCGCCTCGATACCCGCTATCTCCCGATTGAGGACATCCGGTGGAAGGCGGTAGTCGGGGATGCCGTAGCGCAACATGCCACCAGGCTTGGGCAACGCTTCGAAGACCTCCACATCGTGTCCCATCAATATCAGATAGTAGGCTGCGGAAAGCCCCGCCGGCCCTGCCCCGATAACAGCTATCCGTTTGCCGGTCTTTGGAGCAGGCATGGGGAGGTAGACAGCGTTGCGCATGTTGAAGCCCTGGTCTGCGGCGAATCGCTTCAGGCTGCAGATGGCCAATGGCTGATCCACCAGATTGCGACGACACGCCTCTTCACAGGGGTGAGGACAGACACGACCGATGACCGCCGGCATGGGTATGGATTCCTTGATCAGGGCTTCGGCATCGCGGTATTGCCCCCTGGCTATCAGGGCGAGGTAGCCCTGAATGTCCACACCGGCGGGACAGGCCATCCTGCAGGGCGCCGTGCAATCGCCGTAATGCGAGGCGAGTATCTCCGTCAGGCGTGACTTTCGGGCAGCACGGACCCTATCGTTATTTGTCTCGATGACCATGCCGGCCCACACCTGAGTGGAGCAGCTGGGCATAAGCCCGTGTCCTTTTACTTCAACCACACAGATCCAGCAGCCGCCAAGAGGCTTGAGGAAATCGTCGTGGCACAGGGTGGGTATATTTATATCGTTGCTTCGGCACGCATCCAGAATACTACTATCGCCTGGAACTTCAAAGTCCCTGTCGTCGATGGTGATCCTGACCCGGGTCAACTCTGTAGTATTCACCACGGCGAACCTCCTTCAATCCTTGTTGCACTTGTATGGCCAATTGTAATGTATTTCTTATTACCTTGACTAGCCTTGCATCAGGAATTGATGAATGGATGCCGCAGCCCGCTTGCCAGCCCCCATTGCGCTGATAACAGTAGCCGCACCGGTAACAATGTCGCCGCCGGCCCATACCTTCGGCTTGGAGGTTGTACCAGTTGCCTCATCAGCCACTATGGTACCCTTCTTTGATGTCTCCAGATCCGGCGTGGTTGAGGGAACCAGCGGATTGGGATAGGTGCCAAGGGCAGAAACTACTGTATCCACCTCTATGATAAACTCGCTGCCTTCCTTCTTCACTGGACGACGTCTACCGCTCTCATCCGGCTCACCCAGTTCCATCTCATAGCATTCCATAGATTTAACCCAGCCCTTTTCATCTCCAAAGAACCGCTTCGGATTGGTCAGCAGCTTAAAGATAACACCCTCCTCCTCAGCATTCTCCAGTTCCTCCAGCCTGGCGGGCATCTCTGCCCTGGAGCGGCGATAAACGATGTAAACCTGCTCTGCTCCCTGTCTTAAAGCGCACCTGGCAGAATCCATGGCCACATTGCCTGCACCGATCACCGCCACCCGTTTGCCCACCTTTATCGGCGTGTCATATTCGGGGAAAAGGTAAGCCTTCATGAGATTGGTGCGGGTGAGGAATTCGTTTGCAGAATATATTCCGCCGAGGTTTTCACCGGGAATGTTCAGGAACATTGGAGCTCCAGCCCCCAGGGCAAGGAAGGCGGCGTCAAAATCAGACAGAAGCTCATCGACGGTTTCGATCTTGCCGATGACTGAATTGAGTACTATCTCCACACCCAGGGACTTCACATACTCGACCTCGCCCTGAACGATATCCTTGGGCAACCGGAACTCCGGAATACCATACATCAGCACCCCGCCGGCGACATGTAACGCCTCGAACAGGGTGACCTTATGTCCCATCTTGGCCAGATCGGCAGCAGCGGTGAGACCCGCCGGACCGGAACCTACTACCGCCACCTTCTTCCCCGTGGGAGCCGCAATCTCAGGCTTTGGCTTGTCAGCTTGAGCCCGCTCCCAGTCGGCGACATAGCGCTCCAGCCGCCCGATGGCGATCGGAGCGCCCTTCTTGGCAAGGGTGCATACCGCTTCACACTGGCTCTCCTGGGGACAAACCCGGCCGCAGATACCCGGCAATGCATTATCACCTTTGAGTATGCGTGCCGCATCCCACATTTCTCCATCGCGAAGGGCAAGAATGAAGTCAGGAATCTGAACATTGACCGGGCAACCTTCGACACAATTGCGCTTCTTGCACTGGATACAGCGGGCAGCCTCTTCCATAGCCATTTCCATAGTGTATCCCTGGGCAACCTCGCTGAAATTGTGCGCCCTGACACCGGGCTCCTGCTTGGGCATAGCAACGCGATTCAGATTGATCTTTTGCTTCTCACTAGACATTATGCTTTACCTCTCACTTGATGGTGGCAGTGCTCTTCCCAGAGTTGTAGCGATCTCTTTTCCTCATCGAGATAGCTCTTCTGGCGGGACATGAGGAGGTCCCAGTCTACCTTGTGCCCGTCGAAGTCGGGACCATCCACGCAGGCGAACTTCGTTTCGCCACCGACCTCCGCCCGGCAGCAGCCACACATGCCGGTGCCATCTACCATGATCGGATTAAGGCTGACAATAGTTTTCACTCCAAATGGCTCCGTAGTCTTGGCACAGAACTTCATCATGATAGTTGGACCGATAGCCACAACCAGATTGATATCTCTCTTCTGCTCCATCATTTCTTTGAGCGGCTCTGTAACCAGCGCCTTTCGACCGTATGTGCCGTCATCTGTGCACATGATTAGCTCGTCACTGACGCTCTGCAGCTTGTCCTCCCAGAACACCAGTTCCTTGGTGCGGAAGCCCATGATGGAAATAACCTTGTTGCCCGCCTCCTTGAACGCCCGTGCAACAGGGACTACTATAGCCGTAGCGAAACCACCAGCAACACAGCAAACCGTTCCGACATTCTCGATATGTGTCGGTACTCCGAGAGGGCCGGTAAAGGCATAAAGCGAATCGCCTGGCTGCATTGTAGCCAGCTTCCGGGTACTTGCACCTACCTCCATGAAAACGATGGTTACACTCCCCTTCTCCACATCCCATCCACCAATTGTTAGAGGAAACCGCTCCCCTTTCTCATCTACCATCAAGATCACGAACTGACCAGCTTTGGCCTTCCGCGCCACTGCTGGAGCCTCGATCTCGAACAGGTGAATTTGAGGAGTCAGATCCTCTCTACGCAAAATCTTATACATAGCTCCTCCATATGTAAAACATTAACGTTTGCATACCTGGATCAAATGAATTGAAGCGGCTGTTGTCCTGATGCTTCCGGGCAGTCGACAATAAGGTGAAACTAGATTTGTTCAGCATTATGAGGAAACGATTCGTGATTTTTCTAACAATTGATATCTTATCACAAGGTAGCCTGCAATTCAATCCTCTTTTGCAGCTAGTAAAGCTACCTTCCGTCCCAGCCTCACGCTGTAGTTCATCCCGCGGTCTTCAGGATAAATCTGGGTTGTATTGGCCAGGTAGAGGTTTTCAATGGGAGTCATGTGCTGCGGCAAATTACGCGAGTAGCCGGTGCCAACGATTGGCTGCGCCGCATCCTCGCGGAATATGTGGATTTCCCTGACCCAGGTGGCATCGAATTCCGGATTGAACTTCTGGACGTGCGGCATGTAGACCTCCAGAAGCTCTTCTTTGCTCTTAGAGTATAACGGGCTGTCAGTTGACAGGTAGTTCGAAATATACAGTATCCTCTGGCCACCGTACACATCAGGACTGACGAAATTGGTATGCTCCACTAGGGCCACGAAGGGAACATCGGGATCGCTTACGTTCATCCAGTAGATGTGAGTAAGCGGTTGTTTCAATGTGAGGACAAGGATAACGGCGCCCTGATAGCCGATATTCTTCAGCTTGGCAGCGTAGTCCTGGGGCAGTTCAGGAGTCATTTTCAGGAAGGCCATCGATGGCACAGTGGCGATTATGGCATCGCAGGGATACTGCTCCCCGCCAGACTGAACAGCGACCGCCTTACCATTCTGTATGACTATTCGCTCAACGGGCGAAGAGGTATGGATAGATCCGCCGGACTCTTCGATCTTCTGCCTGAGTTTATCGAGGAGGGTGCCGAAGCTGCCCTGCATATACCCCAGTTGTTCCTTGCCGCCCTTCCGTGAGCTAAGCCGCAGATGTATCTTGCCCCACAGCCAGACCATCCCCACCTCATCGGCGCTGGCGCCGAACTTGTTCCGCAGCATCGGTCCCCAGATCACATCGTAGTTTCGGTTCCCGCCGTATCTCAACAGCCAATCGCGTGCTGTAATGCCTTCCAGGGATTTCCAGTTGCCGTAGCGCCTCAGGTAAAGTGTGATCAGCCCCAGGCGAAGGCGATCGAACAGGCTCAAGGGCGTGAACTTCATCAGATCCACCGGCGTAACGAAATCGTATACCCTGCCCCCGTGGAAGAAGCCCACATTCGAATTAAGCCACACCAGCCTATCATTGAGGCCAAGCTCGGCGATCAATTGTATAATATCAACGTCGCTGCCGAATATGTGATGGTAGAACCGCTCTATGCGCTCTCCAGCGATCTGGAACGTTCCCGCCTGTCCACCGAGCTCACGGTCCCGCTCAAAAAGTTCTACCCTGTAACCGCGCTTGCCGAGCTCGTAGGCTGCGGTAAGTCCAGCGATGCCGCCGCCGATAATCCCTACCCTCACTTATCACCGCCTCCCGGTGAAAGTTCACCTGATAGCTTGCCCCGCCGCCGAACAACCTTGGCAAGGGACAGGTCTTCCAACCATAGGAATATGAGACCGATAGGGATAACTGGCAAAAGCAGAGTAGCGTGGATTAAGAGGATCGCAGCCGATGCCGTCGATATGGTAACACCGAGCGCAACCAGTGTTTCTCGACCAAACCAATCAAAGGTTCCCAGCCCACCCGGTGCGATCAATACAAACCAGCTCATGGTAGCGATGCACATCACCAGCAGCATAGAGTGGAACGGCAGAGCGATGTCGAATCCCAGAGAAATTATGTAGAATGTGGCCCCTTCGCACAACCATACTAAGATTGAGAGAGCAGATACTGTGAGAAGCCTGCCCCTTTGGCGTGGCAAACTCAGCCCGATGATCCCGGCCTCAAGCCATTCATCCCATTTAAATTTCGATTTGGCAGGCAGACGGCGAATTACGGCCCTGCCTATTCTGCGAATGATATCCGGTTTAAAAGTGATAAACATCAAACCTAACAAGCAGAAGATGAAAATGCCTGCGGAACCCCATTTGATCACCTCGAGCCAGGGTGTTACGTTGCCCGTTTGCATCGTGACGAAGAAGGATACAACGAACAGTAATAATACCAATACCACGCCATCGAATACGCGCTCCAGACCCACAGTGGCACCAACAGCAACTTTACTCACTTTGTATCTCTCTCCGATCATGTATGCCCGCAGCAGAATCCCCAGCCTGCCTGGAATGAGATTGTTTAAAGTGAACCCTATCATGATCTGGCGAAATAAATAATTTATACTGAATTTACCCAAAGGCAATAAAATGTAGCGCCAGCGAACCGCACGGAATAAAACCCCGATGAAATAAACTGCTATAGCGGGTATGAGGTAGATATATTTAGCCGTAGCCAGAGCATGTCCCAGCTCCATTACAACACGTTTTTGCGTTACTACGGATTCGTCTATACTGTGTGCAAACGAGAAGCCACTATCTACGATGATGCTGTTGTTGTTCCAATCGATCTCTTTTATTACCCTTGTCTCGATGGATTCACCAGAGCCTATTTTGATGACATCTTCAACCTGAAAATCGGCTGCGTCCTCCACGGCCATCTGCGTCTGTCCTATGGATATGGCTTCAGCCACAAACGTCTTTATAGTTTCCGTGCGGAGAAAAAACACTGCCAAGAAGACAGCGCTGATTGCTATCCCGATCCAAAAACGACGGCTCTTTAGCAATGAAATCCCCTAATCCTTTGAACACCCATTATAATGGAGTAAATATACTGGGACAACTAATCAGCACCCATTGGGAAATAAACCCAGGCATTTGAAGTCCAATAAGGCTTAAATGAGTCTCGCTGCAGAAAATATTCGAAATACCAGCTTTGATTTAGAGTCCCTTTGTACACAGGCCTCTCCGGGTACCATATAAGTAGATGGATCTGCTCCCCACTATCATAGTTTGCTATCCAGCTCTCATTGCCAACAGGTTTCTCTCCTTCGCTGACTATCAGGACAGCCCCTTCCGGAGGACCACTCTCTTTGTCGAGTGAGTGGATAACGTTTCTATAATCGCGCAGATACCAGCGAAATCCATTGTCATAGACTCCGCCTCCGTAAACCACGATCTGTAACTCTTTGCCCTGCCCAGTTTTATCTGCATAATCATAGATCCTGTGAGCTGTAAGCTTAACATCCTCAGATATCCCACAATATATCATCATCTTTGGAGGAGTATCGCTGGTGTGATAACTTTCATACAGCCCGACATATACGCTAAGCGAGAACAGTATCAGGATTACACCCCCGATACTGCCCTGAACTATCATCGAATTCATCTGCTTCCAGCCAAAGAGGCGCCCAATCCCGACAACCAGTAGAAGGACGCCGATGACGATTAACGCGGGCACTATACCACTGAGGTTAGAGGACGTGGCAACCCTCGCCCATATCCCCACGAAAATGGAGAGCGAACCCAACGCAGCTATGATCCATGAGATACCGGAGGGCGGGTGGGATTTATCCCATTTGCGCCAGTTGAAAGCTTCCAATATGCGTCCGATAAACATGCCAGCAATAACGATTGCTGGAAGCGCTATGTGTACCGCCAACCATGGCATCTTCTCCCCGAAATATGAAAAGAGTATCAGGCTTATGGCTGCCCAGTAAAGCAGAAAGCGAGGGAACAGTTTGGCCTTGCTGAAGTGAATGTAAAGCACCATACTCAAAGCAGATATAGCGATAAGCACCGTGGCTTGTGTTTTGCTCTGAAGCCCCAGCGCAGCATAGAGGATAATAGTCAGGGCTGAAATGCACAATGCGATTGTCGAATAAAGACGCTTCTGTACCGCCTCTTTGATACCATAATACCCAGCGGCCAGCCCGGCGAAGATTACGGGGAAGAATTCGTATATCGGTACAAGTATCATATAATAGTATTCCGGCTGTCCTCCTCTTGCCACCTCATGCTGCGTAACCCAATAGGCAATCGTCTCCCATACGCCTCCAGCCAGGTACTCCGGCTCCGTGAAGAAGATGGTGTACATCAGGATATAAATACCCCAGAAGGTGAGCGCGGAGATCGTCCAGCGCCTCCAGTTCCAGCGCAGGCCTACGACAGCACCCACAACGACGAGGAACGAAAGCCACACATATGACCAATCACTATCGCCCAGATTACGCCCTAGCCCTTTATCAGGTAGAACTAGGTTAATGAAGGGGGCGAACAGTGGCAGGGAAAGTGTCGCGATGAGGATTAGAAAATCGCCAGCCCCGGAAAGGTTGCTGAGGTTGAATCGGTTCCGAATGGCTGACCCAAACTCTCTCGCTGATATTACAAGCAGGAAGATGGCGATTACCGCCACCGTTATAAAAGCGACCTCTTTGGCCCCGAAGCTGAAACTCATAGCTGCGGCGCCTATGTACAGATAGCGCGCCTTTCTCTCCTCAAAATATCGCCAGACACACACGACAAGCAGCAACATGAAGAAGGCGATGTATATTTCATTGCGAGTATATCGGCTGTAGAACATCAGGAAAGGAGAGAAGGCAAGCAAGGCGCTGACAACGAGGCTGCCCCAATGGCCTAACTGGCGGCGCAGAAAATATGGCAAGGCAACCATGGCTGTGCCGATGATGACGGGCAGCAGGCGGGCAGTTACCTCGTTGGTACCAAACAGAAAGAAAAAGGCAGTGCCCTCAAACTGGAATGGCCCGTGAGTCCATCCCTGGAGGCACCATGGCAGGGGGTTGGGAAAAAAATTGTTAGCACAGGTTACATGCACCCCCTCGTCATAGTGCATGGTACGCTCGCCCAGTTCCCACAACCGGACGATCAGGGCAATGAGCACGATGGATACATACGGAATGTTCTCACGCTTCATCATTGCGCGTATACCACCTGCGAAGGATGAAGGCAACTTCCCAATAGACGAAATCATTTCCCCCTAACCTGGTATATTGTAACACCCTGGTTTTGAAATGCCACATCCATAAAGTCGGTGAAGTTCAGGCTAATGTTTGCACCGTATTTGTTCTGTTCCCGATAGCCGAGGTAAACATAGCTGACATTATAGGTAGACAATACCCTCTGCACTTCTTCAAGGTCAGCGCTGGTATAGATCGTCTCCGCTGCACGCTCGCGGTCCCTGGCGTCCTCCTGATCTATATCCACAACCCATGTGGGTACCTGCCCCCACCTACCTACTATTGTGGGCAAGCCAGTGTAAGATGAAACCCAGAACCAGCCTGCATAATGGCTGCCCACAGCCTCCACGATGACCGGAGAGCCTTCTACGTTATCCCTCAACCAATTTATAGCCTGGTAGTCGTCACGATAATTTACATTGCGTTGCATCCATGCCATACCATCCAGTGTAGCATCCCCGCTGAACTTATGGGTTTTGTGGATTAAACTGGCAATGGGAAAAATACAACAGCCGGCAATCAGCACTATGCACACAGCCCACCATAAAGCCTGTGCTGACTTCTGCCAGATGTACTGCCCCGTCAGCTTCGACTCGCCGGTTTTAACCTCATCCGCTTCATGCCTGCGCCGCCATTCGGAAAATGCGATGACGGCGCCAATGATGAACAGGGCGATCATGCCAAAAACGGTTGAGGGGCTGGCGACGGTTATCCAGACGGCTGCTATCATCAATGTCGCGCCGAGAACAACCAGCGTCATCTCACGATTGCTTGCTTTGAAAAGCTTCAGCACAGTTTTCCTCGAATGTTCATCGAAAACTCTGGAGACAGGTTTTTTAGCAGCCTGACACCAGTTGCTGAGCGGCCTCTTGAAGGGCCTTACCGCTACACTAGCACGACAGGTCGCCGCCGACAACATTTGCGGTACCGATAATAACCGCCAGCGCGAGGCCAGGTGGTACAAGCCTATGGCTGACCCGATCCCTATAAGCACCCACGCCTGCAGGTACAGTTTGAACACTGTCGTAACTCGTTCCAGCGTACCGCTACCCCTGTCATCGATATTGAACAACTCACAGCCCACCAGCAGCAAGAATCCCAGGAACAGTAACACCAGAGCAAAGACAGGCGCCCTTTCGACCCTCTCTACATTCTTTCTACCGGATAGCAATTTACTGGCAATAAGCAACAGCGTAAGCGTCAGCATTATCATAGCTGGCAGGAGGATTCCAAACTTATCAAGGAAGAAGGCTGGACTGGCTTTTGCCCAGCCGCTTACGAGATGCCAGTTGACCTCGGCTCCCCAGACAACTAATGGCAGAAGGGGCAGCATTATAGCCCCGATAACGCCCCATCGACCAAAATTCCTGCTATCGTTCTTGCCTAATATCAGCGATAACATGAAACAGGTTAGTATAAATAGGAAAATGCTGGGCAGAATTAAAAAGTAAAGGTGACTGATGCCCTTGGCTGCACCGAGTATCAGCGGTAGGCATGCGAATATCAGTGCTCCGACTAAGATAGCGGCTACAAGCTGTCGTTTCGACCTGATGACACTTGCACGCAGTAGTTGAGCCGATTGGACCACGATATAGAGAATGCTCAGAGCAAGTATGAGTCCCCACAAGCCCCTGAGCGAAGCGTTACCGACGCCTGCGAACTCGCGCGCTATTACCAGCAAGATGGAAATAGCAAACAGTCCGATAATGAACTGGCGGAGCTGTATCTTAGACGGCAACTGCAATAACCGGAATGCCCTGTGTTTTAACTGAACCCCTCTTTCCCCAAGCATACACCACGTCTGGTTTAGCACAAACGATATGCTTATAAAGGTGAATACGCCCCAGAAAAGGAAGAAATGGAACGGGCGGGTGCCGATTCCGTAATATGGAGCGATTCCGAAGATTATCGCCTCTCCGCTACCTGCGGTCGTCGTGAGGCGACCTATCGAGGTTATCATTTTCATTGTATATGGAAGATAGAGCAGCACCACGAGCAATACCAGCGGAATACAGAATGCGATCACATTAGTCAACCATCTGGCATTGAAACCACCCTGCCTGAGATACTCGCCCAGAGCTATAAAGATCACGAATATCAAAGTGTAAGTCACTAGATCCCAGCTATTGAGAAAGACCAGCGCGCCGAGGCATATCGCTATTAATATCAGTTTGCCCCAGTTCTTCTGTATCCATTTCAATCCCAGCGATACAGGAGACAAGAACAGTTCCAAACCAATAGCCATATTAAGCAGAGCGAAAGGTATAGCTATGAGATGTGCATGCAAGTCGGCGAAAAATGAGCTCCAGAAGGGGAATTCATTTATGGTGTAATCCAGGTTGCTCGTGCTGATAACCCTGCTGGCGCGCCACCACCACCAGTGATCGGTGGGATACCACTCTGCGCTGGTATAGGGCTTATTGAGACTCCCGATATCCACCCAGCCCCAGAACCTCTCTGAACTGAATCCGTGGCAATGCATCAGTTCCAGCACACCCTCAAGGTTTGCCAATACCGCAACGAATCCGGCAGCCACCAGCCCGAACCCCACTGCCGTCTTGAAGCTGCGCTTCATCAATTTCATAAGGTTATACGCAATGCTGAACACCCCGACACTGATCAGCGCAAAGATGAGAGCCAGGGACAGATTGTATGTCACTATAGAAGAGATGCCGGTGATCTTGGTCAGTGTCGCGACCATGAGGTAGCCGAAATAGTAGTAATATCCAAAATCTATCCCGCTAATCCACGGGTCATATGGAGGGAAGTATGTGCTACGAATTGTGGCATTTATAAAGGCGATATCCATATACTTCTCGCCGAAAAGGATATCCGGGTTATATGCCCGCACCACTATCCAGAAGATGAATGCCAGCAGGAACAGGGCTTCGGTGACCAGGATTATCTTGCGCTGCTCGGAGATGAATGTTAGTATCTCACGCCGTCGTCTCCAGAAGAGAAGTATAGAGCCGGCAGCGAAGATAATGACGATGAGAAAGATGGCCCACCTGGTATTGGGCAGGATGTGCGCCGATGCGGTCAGCCACAGTATGAATGATATGAGCAGTATCGGCAGTGCCTTAGAAAAGGCATATCCCCTATCAGGAAGATTCTTAAACAGTGAACATGTAAAAGGGAGAGCCAGCAGCCCAAGTACTTGTATTGTAACGAACCAGACAAAAACTTCCATTACGCCGCCAGCTCCTCAACAAAAGACCTGGCGTCGAAGACAGACAGGTCGTCCACCGACTCTCCGGTACCGATGTAGCGAATGGGTATCTTCAGCTCATCGCAGATGGCCAGCACAATACCCCCCCTGGCTGTGCCGTCCAGCTTGGTAAGAAAGATGCCGGTTATATCGACTGCCCCCGTAAAATATCTTGCCTGAGACAGTCCGTTTTGCCCCGTGGTTGCATCGATCACCAGAAGCACCTCGTGTGGCGCGGAGGGGTCGCCCCGCGATATCACCCGCTTGATCTTCTTAAGTTCCTCCATAAGATTGAACTTGGTGTGCAAACGACCGGCTGTATCGATGATAACCACATCGGTATCCCTGGCCCTGGCCGCTTCCAGTGCGTCGAACACGACAGCCCCTGGATCTGCTCCCGGCTTCTGCCCGATAACGTCGACCCCTGTGCGCTGACCCAGTATCTTGAGTTGATCGATGGCTGCCGCCCGGAAAGTATCAGCCGCCGCGAGAAGCACGCTCCTGTTCTGCGATTTGAAGTGTCTGGCAAGCTTGGCGATCGACAGTGTCTTGCCGGCGCCATTGACGCCCACAACCATGACCACATACGGGTGAACCGTAGCGATTGTTGATTGGGTGGCAGCGACTTTTACATCCAGCATGTTCGCTGTCTCATCCTTGAGAATGGCGAGCAAATGCGACATGCCGACAGCCTTTTCCCTGTTGGCCCTCTCCTTCACTCTGGAGATGAGCTTCTGGGTTGTGCCAACCCCGGCATCTGCGGTGATGAGAAGCTCTTCCAGTTCATCCCACAGGGCATCCGACGCCTCAGCGCGCTCGCAAAGCTGCACGACTCGGCGAAACCAGGATCCTCCACTTCGCTTTATACCGCTTCCCAAAGCTGTCAACATGAGAGATACGTTTGTGTTCAGCTATGATAACACGAGTGTAAACACAGGTCAATAACAACAACAGTGCAAAATGTTCGGCGTCAGACGTTACCCCCCGACTGTCGCGACACCACCTGCCTGTAGGCGTACAGAAGCCGTGCGGTGATATCGCCAGGACCGCCGCTGCCTATCGCCCTGCCATCCACCGCGACGATCGGTATGATCTCGATTATCGAGTTGGTAATAAAAGCCTCGTCAGCTTTATACAAGTCATCGAGCCTTATTTCGATCTCGACCGCAGGTATCTCCAACTTCCCGGCCAGCTCCAGCATTATCTCCCTGGTGATCCCGGGCAAAATGCCGCAATCGACAGGTGGGGTGAGCAGTCGCCCGCCCGAGACGATGAATATGTTGCTGGTGCTGCACTCGGCGACGAGGCCACGCTCGTTGAGCAGGATCGCGTCGTCGGCGCCGGCAGCAGCGGCTTCATGGCGTGCGATGAGGCTGTCCATGTAGGCTGTTGACTTCATGCCGGACAGTGCCGATCGGCTGTTTCGCCGGGTATCCGCGACCACGGCGCGCAGCCCCTTCTCATACGCCGCCGGCGGTGGCACGATCAACTTCTCGGCGACAATGATGGTTGTCAGTACTCCCGATACTGGTGGGGAGACAGACCTCTCCCCATCCCCTGCCGTGACTGTCAACCGGATGCGGGAATTGGAGAGAGCGTTAGCCTCCATCGTGCGATATATACCCCGCTCCAACTCTATCGAATCTAACGCCGCGTCGAGCGCCAGCTTTCTGGCAGAGCGCATCAGCCTATCCAGATGGCGATCCAGGGCGAATACGCAACCGTCATACGAGCGCATGGTCTCGAACAGCCCGTAGCCATAGAGGTATCCGCGATCGAAAACCGAGATGCGGGCATCGCGGCGTGGAACCAGCTCTCCATTTATGTAAATTATATCACCCATGTGTTATCTGTTTCCATTCCAAAGCGGATTAGAGTAACTCAAGAACCTTCTCAGTATATCGTGCCCCATAGCCGTGAGTATCGACTCGGGATGGAACTGCACCCCCTCCACCACGAACCGCTTATGCCGCAGCCCCATGATCTCGCCATCCCTCGTCCGGGAAGAGACCTCCAGGCAATCGGGCACGCTTGCAGGGACGACCACCAGCGAGTGGTAGCGCGCCGCCTCGAACGGGACATCCAGGCCTTCGTAGATGGTTCTGCCATCGTGGTAGATCAGCGATGTCTTACCGTGCGTGGGCTTCCCTCGACCGATTGTCGCACCGCACACGTGGCCGATACACTGATGGCCCAGGCATACCCCTAATATTGGGATCTTCCCCCCGAATTGGCGTATTATCTCGTTCGATACCCCCGATTCCAGCGGCGTTTTCGGCCCCGGCGATATTACGATGTGCGACGGTGCCAGCACCACGACATCGTCGACAGAGATGCTGTCATGGCGATAAACTACGGGCTCTCCGCCCAGCTCGCCGATATACTGCGCCAGGTT
>Ga0180432_10000186_pt1 | contig 98860 bp, 114 predicted proteins | sample SS_ome_10_FD_132414 | JGI IMG/M metagenome (GOLD analysis project Ga0180432, IMG submission 132414) | Hypersaline lake sediment archaeal communities from the Salton Sea, California, USA - SS_1_MS_2 metaG | ecosystem: Environmental > Aquatic > Non-marine Saline and Alkaline > Hypersaline >... | reverse complement strand
GTTGTGGCAGGGTAGGGCGTTAAGTAACCGGGGGCACGGTCACGAGGAGCGCCAACGTGGTGGTGGCCGTGTCACAGTTAACTCTTTCGGGGATGAATGGTATTGACAGGCTATCACGCTGAACAGTCGCCGCTATAGGGTAGGCGACAACGAGAAAAGGCCCATGTTTCGCTCGTGTTTGGGATAACGTGATAAGTTTGGACGAGGGTTCGAGTCCCTCCATCTCCAATCTGACACCCAGTAACCAACCATCAACAACAAAACATTTCTCTGGGGAGAGACAATGACAATCGCCACGACCAATCCAACAATTGCACAACGATGCAGTGCCCATGTTCACCGAATGACGGTGCTGATCAATCACCACGACTGCACCAATGATGGCATCACCCGCCGAAGAGACTCAATCAATGTCTGGCGTGTCTATGTCGATGGAAATCTGCCCAGATATGGTCAGGTGAGAGAGATTGTCAAAGGTTGTCACTTCCTGACCAATGACAGTCTGATCCTCTGCCTGCCACGATCAGGACCGCCAAGTCTCGATAACCCCTATGCCGCCAAGTGGGTCGGAGCAATTCGCAATGGCAAACACGTCATGGCTGGTGGCAGCTACATCAGCACCACTAATGCAATGGTGCATGATGACATTAACTACACTGCACCAATCTCAGTCCACGACCGGGTTGAGTAAGACACCCACTAACAACTCATCGAAACAACGCCCGCCCAGCTAGTCCAGTTCGTTGTGAGTGACTAGGAGCACGAAATCGGGGTGCCCTGTGCTAAACAGGGAGGTCTGGGTTCTTCCTGAAACTGGAGCAATGATGTTTGCATTTCTGATATTCTACTTTGCCCGGTACAGCGGTAAACCGCCGCCGAACAAACTGGCTGATGTGGTAGTCGAAATGATACTGCCAATCGGCCCAAAAGACAAGCGTCTACGATTCTATACAGCAGGGTTCTGTTGAATGAGTCGCTTTTTACAAGAAAATATTTTTACACCCCCGACAATACCGGGTTGTCGGGGGTGATGTTTTTGACACCCGGCGATAGGGCAGTGAGCAAACAACGCTCAAAACATTTTCTAACACTCGGGGAGAGTAAACGTGGACAATTTTAAGCCTAAGAAACTGGCAAAAACACACCACAAAGCAGGAATTGAAAAATGTTTTTGCAAGCTTACCAGCTTGGCTTATCTCTGTCTGGTAGACAGAGAAAAAATCGAGTTGGGAAAGAACAACAACTACAACTTCCGTGACCACGTGAAGTCGCACAGCTTGGAACTCAAAGACAGTTTCAATCGACGGGCTGTGAGAAATCCAATCTTAGTCTATGTCAAAGGAAAGTTGCTACCCATTGATGGACGACACACATTGTGGATGATGGAAATGATGGAACATCAAAAGTACATCACTTGCGAAATCCACTTCGGAGTCAACAAAGCAACTTGTGCTGCAATCTTCCACGAACTGACTCAGAACAGTCGTCGAATGAATGTCTGGGACGCATTTTCAGCAGCATTGGAAGCTGAATATCCTTTTGCTGTCGATATCGAAGACGGCTTGACACAATGGGGATTTTCAATCCCCAACACTCCCGGATTCAACACCAGAACGGCAGATATCCGGTCTCTGACACCCCTTACCGAAGCGTATTCACATGACATTCTCAACGAACTGTTTGAAATTCTCAGTTTGTGGAGGAGCAAGCGAGGGCTTGAATACCAAGCTGGTGGCAATGGGTTCTTGAGAGGACTGGTTGATTTCATCAGAGCCTATGGTGACGCCTCAATTGAAGATATCAAAGATCGACTGGGACGACGATCCGCTGCGGAGATATTCCGAATTGCACAGAACTCCTGTCGAGACGATACCGACCGACCAAACCGAAGTGCCTGCTTTGCAGCAATGGAACAGGTCTACAACATCGGAAACCGACGACGGGCTGCATAACCAACGAACCGTGTCCCCCGGCAACAACGCCGGGGGACACCCACTAACAAACCATCAACAACTAACACTCAACTGGAGGACGAACATGTCCGCTGTTCAATGGGAAATCACACCAGAAAATGAAGTCGAACAACGCCACAGAAACAACCTCGGCGACAAAGAATACGAACGTCGTAAAAAGATCGCCGAAGAAAAACGAGAGTCCTTCCCCGACAGCAAATGGCAAGAACAAATGGTTGTTGGTGGACAGTTTGAATCCATCGCCATGCAAGCCAGTCAGGAAGTTTTCGACCAGCTCGTCGAAAAAGACTACAAGTTCTGGACCAAACTCGTCTACAAAGTTTGTGGAGTCTGACACCCACTGACAGACTACCAACAACGGGAGACGAAACAATGGAATCGGTGGAATTCAAACGAGAGAACGGAAAACTCTACTTCCGAACTCTGATCCTCGAACAGTTCGATGTTGTGACTGTCAATTACGATGGTGACGATATCTACAACGAAGCATGGCGAGTCAAAGGTTATACCGATTGGGTTGAAGTCCCCTAAGACACCCAATAACAAAACATCAACAACACTTTCCTAACAGGGAGACGATCATGGTGCAGGCCATCAAAACACTGAAACCGTGTAAGCCAATCGGAATCAAAGAAGCAAAGCGAAACTGGATTCCGATCATGACAACCAACAAGAAAGGGGAACTCAAGGAAACAATGGTTCCCGGTGGCTATCGAATCACTTTCACTGACAACACCTTTGTTTGTGTCACCAAACGAGGGGATACGGTGAAGTTCAGCCACAAGAGACGTGGGCCTAATATCGCCGAATGGTACGAAAAACCACGATACGGCAATGATGTGCCTATCCGGTCGGCAAGGGAATGGGATGAATTCTGCGAGTCCTTCAAACACATGGAAGGTGGACAAACTAATATCCCGGCTCTGGTACTGCTGGGAATGGAACAGGCCGACGCCGAACTCGCCGCACAGCGAGCAGCGTAAACAACCTAACGCCACCGGGAACAAATCCCGGTGGCATTCTTCAAACCCTCAAAGAGACACCCATGTACATCAGAGAAGAGACGGGACACGACAGAGATCGCCGTCGCCAGAAACGTGAACAAGGAAGAAAAAAGGACAGGGAAAGAGCTAAACGACGGGAAAAGAAATACGAACGTCGGGCTGCTTGACGACACCCTGTAAAGAGCCATGAACAACGAAACCTTCTACACAATCAACGGTGAAGAGAAACACGGCTGGGTCATCGATGATCGACAGAACAACGGAACAACCGAGTTCCTCATCGTTGACAATCCCAACTACACAACAGGCGGCATCTGGGTGCCTGCTCTGAATTGCTGGGAAGCCGTTCAACCTCATCACCCAAGTCAAACACTGTCCTGCTTTGTCTGACACCCACTAACACAACATCACCAACACTCCTTAAGAGGGACGACATGAAAATGGTTGAGTTTCACACACTGCCCAAGAATCGCCCGTTTCACTGCTGGAATGGAGAATGTATCAAAACTGGCGACAATGAAGCTATGGACAGCAAAGGAAACACGTTCTTCGTCAACCCAAGAGAACAGGTGGAAGTCAAAAGCTGACACCCACTAACACAACATCAACAACAACGGAAGGACGACAAATGACTACACACCCGCAAACTGTCAGCTTTTCAATGCGGGTACAATTCAATCACATGGAACGTGACCCTGATAAGCCACGGGAAATTGAACTCGCCTTCGACAGCTTTGACAAGATGATTCAACGATACGCTGTTGAACGACGACGACGCAAACGAGGGGACAAAGCCACGTCAGGGCAGTACCGAATGCACGTGACAACCTACGGTTGGAGCAAAATAAACAGCGATGATCCTCACTACACTGGGGAACGATACGCTGATGCCATCAGCGGCAAATGGTTTAATATGTGAGTGTGGGTTGGTGGTGAGTCCACCGGGACAGTTGGCTCCCTGTCCCGGTGGACACCTAATAAACATACATCAACAACACCACAACGGAGCGAAACCATGAAAAAAGGTAAGTGCAAATTCTGTGGCCGACCTAACGAAGGAAACGCCGGAGATCACTACCACTATCACCGATGCTGGCAACAGGACGTTCGCAAAAGAATGGACAACGCCAAACCGGAAGAGATGAAAAAACTCAGACGTGAGATGGAACTCGCTCGGTATGTTGGTGATTGACGACACCCAGTAACAGAACATCATCAACAACAAAGGAGAGCCAAATGTTCAAGAACCGATTTGTTGTCATCGCTCCCGGAATGGGTGTAACCGAATATAATTCTGATCAAGAACAGGAAGCGAGGTGCGACTATGCGATGTTAAACAACGCCACTGACGGTGTTCGTCTGATTGACCGTCAGAAACAACCGCTGACCCTGAAACGAACTAAGAAGGGATCAAGCCGACGACGTGCTGCCTAACGGCAACACTTCAATTCCTCCTCCTGAGACTGAGCCATGTAGAACAACTGATAACGGACTGAATGTGGTCAAGGCAAACCCGTCAGTTCGTTTTCAGTTGCTCTAAGACACCCACAGGAAAACAATGTTCGACATGAACTACAACAAGAGAACTGCCGAAGACGTTGATGCCTTCAAAGGTGACTCACCACGCAATGACAAATACCTCAGAACCAGTGCAATCACTGCATGTATTGATCTGGCGGGACATGTCGCTAACGGCGGTGAAGTCACCGACGAGATCAGGTCAGTGATGAAGCGGATTATGCCAGCAGTGCCACTCGGATGAGACACCCACTCAAACACTGTCAACACAACACCAACAGGGGAGAACGATGAACAAGTATTACCAAATGGGATGGGATGCCTACAAACACGGTGAAGATCGATGGCCAATGAGTCATGGTCTTGATCCCGAAAGCCACGAAGGCGAAACTTTTCTGAGAGGCTACGACGCAGCAGCCACCAAAGCAACAAACGCTGCCCTCTCTGCCGCTCTCAACGATACACGACAGCACGCATGGGCTGCCTAAGCTGACACCCTGAGAGTGGGCAGTGACAACAACACTGCCCACTCATAAGGGAAACACAGGAGCACAACAATGGTTTCAGCCATCGCCAACGCCACACGACGAGCACGCAAGGTCAACGGAGACTGCTGGTTGACTCACGGGTCTGACACTTACGACAAACGGGGACGACGCAAGACACAGCGAGCCCTCAGCAAGGCACTGATTCAGGAACACGAAGACCTGCTCCAGCAGGAAGCTGAAGACGAGGAACAGGAACTCTGGGAAGAGTGCCTCAAAGTTGAACAGGAATGGGAGGACACTCTCAACGCCAACGCTGATGAGATCTTTCGACAGAACTCTGAAGCCGCTGACAAGGCACACACTGAACTGCGAACCCTTGAGAAGGCAATCGCTACCCTCAAAGAACAACCAGCCAGCCACGTCATCGGAACTGTTCATGTGCTGGAGGACATGGCTCAACGGTGCCGTGATGACATCGCAATGTTTGAAAAGGAGATGAGGAAAGCATACTACTAGACACCCGGTTAAGTAGTGTTGAGAGGGTGAGTCACTGGGGCTCACCCACTAACACCACCCACGGGAGCACGACAATGCAGGGGCATACGGATGACCTCGGTGACTGTCCAGCCATCGACGAACAGGACAGCAGCGAGTACGAGGCACGACGAGCATGGGCCGAACAGCAGCCACCACTCATTGAATCACTGGATCAGCGTGATGCTGAGGACATACAGACGGTGGAGGCTCCTCCAGATCTGACACGGGAGGAATTCATCCGCTGGATGGAAGATGTAATGAAGCCAAGACATTGGTCTTAGACACCCAGAACATTGGTGTTGCAAAACTTTTAATTCAACAATTCCGAGCCAAAAAGGTGGTGGGGGAGACCCCACCCTCGGCTCCCCGCTGACACCACACCCCCCTATTTGTTATAGAAGTCGAAATTTTACCACACCAGAGGGTTTAAACAATTCATGTTACAAAAATTTAAACATCTAATTTTTTGATATTCTGGGACTATCTTAGAATGCCTCATATTTCGACTTGCTCAAATATACAGCGGGAAAAAATTCATGAAATATCTATTGGTCATTTTAATTTGGTTATTAGCGGGTATTTCGGTAGGACTAGCTTGGCTCTACTTTGAAGTCGATAATTATTTCATGACATTCATGATGCTTGCCGTAGGAAGCAGTTTGATGGCAATAATCACAATGATAGGAGAAGATATGGCAAGGAGATTTTTATCTTTTGGGCTGGGAGTGATTTTCGCCGTACTCGCACAACCATGGCTGATGTTTATGTCAGACACGGTGGCGAGCTGGTGGCTACGTTACATGAAAGAAGTTTCTGTCTTCTTCAATTAAACAGAAATAGACAAACCCTGATACTTCAGTAATTCCTCTTTTTGATCAGGGAAAAGTTCAATCATTTCATCCAAAGTCTTTTCTTTGCCATGATAGTAAAAGGCAATGGAATTATCTTGATTGATGATCGCTGGGCCATCAGATCGATGTTTTTGCCCGTAAACCCACCAAGCAAGATAAAGACCATCTTCATAATGACAAACTAAGGCTGGACCTCCATCAGATCGATGAAAATCTCCACTTGAGGTTTTCCAAAAATAGTTCCAAATTGCCCCATCCTTAGCTTCGGCTGGAGCACAATCAGTTGGGTCGCAACATTGCTTACCCTTCCAATACCATTTTGTGTAACTATCAATAACAGCCGGTCCATTCAACCGATGACGATTTCCCTTTTTGTAATAATGATAACAATTTAGAGAAATTTCAATCTGTTCATCGTGTTTAATGGGATCAAGAGGGCTTTCATAAAGTCCGTATGATGTTTGTTTTTGGCCGTGCTGCCAATATTCACGTGCTCCATTGGGATAGACCACAGCAGGTCCATATTTCCGATGAATTTGATCGTCATCATCTTTCCAGACAAGACGATTGTCTTCACGAACAGGATTAGTGGTTCGTTCACCTTCCCAGTACCATCGTTCTTCCCCATCAAAGAAGATGATCGCTGGGCCACATAGTCTGTGATATCCTTTGAATCCATCTTTCCAGTATCGACTACCTGTCTGAGACATTCTCAATGGAGGTTCATAAGGTGGACGAAATTGTCTTATGCCTGCACTGGGGATTACTTCAGCAGCATCATTTTTATATTCAAGACCGTCTTTAAAGAACTCATATTTGGGATGACCATCATTCAGTGTTGTAATGATTGCCGGGCCATGCTCTCGATGCACAATAGAATCATCATTGACCCAAAACAAAATTCGTCTATAGGGTTTTTGAGGATTGGCTTCTTTAACCAACTGAGGTTCAGGAGTTTTATGACCGTTCCAATACCATTCATTATTCTTTAAAGAATTGCTGATGGCTGTTCTGGCGGGGCCTGTGTCTCTGTGTGGCTTACTATCAAAATACCATGTCAAGCTATCATTTTTAAAATCAACAATAGCGGGACCATGATCTCGATGGGGAACACCATTGTGTTTCCACATCAGTGTATCACTTGTGATTGATGCTGGGGCAGGAGTTCTTCTTCCTTCCCAATACCATTCTTCTCTACCATTGCGATAGATAAATGCAGGGCCATCGAGTCGATGGATTTGTCCTTTACTGTTTCTCCAAACAATATGGCTGCCTTCTTTATTCGAAGTAGAAGCGTAAGTAGAGCAGATGTTTCTATTGACAGCTTTAACAAATCCATACACATCATCCACATCAGCGACTGATTTGATTTCACAGTTCCAATCTGTTTTCTCTGATTTAGTGGAATTTGCCTCAGCATTCATACCTGATTTGAGTATAGAATCGGCTTTAATTTGGTCGGCAGCTTCTTTGGTTGCTGTATTGATTTTGTCAAGTATTTCTTTTTGTTGATTTGAAATCAACGTATCATAATCTTTGTATGTCTTTTTTCGTAGTCGTAGCTCTTCGTCTACAGTAGGCAAACCGGTACTGGCATAAAACCTATTGAGTAATTTTTGTTTTGCGGATTCTTTGTCTTGAGTTATTTGAGCTGCACTTTGCTCTGCGTCTGATGTTTTTGGATTAATCAGACGATGGGCAAAGTAGATGAAGGCGGCAACAGAGATTGCCTGAATGATAGTAATGGACATTATGTGTCAATTCTTTAATAAGTGATTTTGGTTCGGAGCCCGGAAGTGAATTAAACAAACTCACTTCGTTTTGATACAAACATAGGAACAAATGATTTGTCTCTCCACAACATAAAGCCATCATCTGTTGTGGTGGGATCGCTATACTCTTTTCCATTCAAATACCATTTGGGTTCTTCGTCAGAACATATAATGGCAGGTCCATCTTCACGATGACGTTTGTTGTTTTTGTACCAGCACATACGGCCATCATCATAAACAATGGCAGGGCCATGTTCACGATGGGCTTCACCAATTTCATTTCTCCAGACGTAGCGAATATCTTCACGAACAGGAGCAGGGGTTTGATTACCTTCCCAGTACCATTGTTCTGTGCCATCGACACAAACAACAGCAGGGCCATCTACCCGATGACGTTTATTGTGTTTATACCAAACTCCTCTACCATCATCAAAAACTCCTCTACCATTATCATAAACAATTGCAGGTCCATGTTCACGGTGTAATTGCCCATCTTCCCTTCTCCAGACGTAACGATTACCTTCACGAACAGGAGTAGGGGTTTGATTACCTTCCCAATACCATTTTTCTTCGCCATCGGCATAAATAACAGCAGGTCCATCTACCCGATGACGTTTGTTGTTTTTATACCAAACTAATTTGCCATTGTTGTAAACAATAGCAGGCCCATGTTCACGATGGAATTGACCGTTTTCATTTTCCCAAATGTAGCGATTATTTTCACGAATGGGAGCAGGCGTTTTATTGCCTTCCCAATACCAAAATTCAATTCCACTGGAGTAAACAACAGCAGGTCCATTCACACGATGGCGTTTTCCGTGTTTATACCATCTAAGATTTCCATCTTTGGAAATGATAGCAGGTCCATGGTTTCGGTGATAATCACCATTGGCGTCTTTCCAAACTAGAGCGGAATCTTTAGTTTCTGGAGCAGGAGTTCGTGTGCCTTCCCACCACCATTCTTCCGATCTATCTCTGTGAATGATAGCAGGACCATCTACCCGATGAAATTCACCGTTCTGGCACCAAGTTCTCTTCCCATTCTTGTAGAGAATGGCGGGACCATATTCTCGATGACAATCGCCTTTGTCGTCTCTCCAGACGAGTTTGTTGTCATGTCTTTCTGTAGGACCGGGTGTGAATTTGTCTTCCCAATACCATTCTTCTGCTCCACTGGCATAGATGACCGCAGGACCATCTTCTCGGTGGTATTGTCCTTCCTTGTTCCTCCAGATTTCAACGATCCCGGAGTCTCTCTCTTCTCTGGTTAGAGAAAAAGGAGAACACTTCTCTTCGACAGTGCCGGGAAGAACGCCATGGGTATAGTTTTCAGTGGTCTTGTAACGATTTCTGAAGGCGTTAATTTTCTCTGTTAAATGTTCTGAGCTGAGTTGGAATTGGAATGATTGTGTTGTTGGGTATTGGGGAGCAGCAAGATGATCCTTCATCTCTTTTTCCCACATGCTTTTCAGATTGTCGAGGGACTTCTTTTCCTTTTCGGTCAGCGGTCGTCGATTTCTGCCAATGGCTTGTAGGTATTCGTTCTTTTGGCTTTCAGAAAATTCAGGACGTTTAGATATATTTTTGCCACGAGAAGCAAAGTAAGAATTCATTGCCTGATTGGTAAAGTAAAGTACACCTCCAACCGAAAGTAGTTCAATTAAATTCATTATTCCAATCCTTTAAATGGGTAGATTATGAAAAAATTTATCACGTGGTAAATGCCCCTGACAAACCTGAAGTTCGAAGGGAAGATTTCTGGTTGTTTTGTGGTTTGTGAAATTAAACCCCCACTCATTGTATTCACGGGTTCCGTAGGAAGGCCCTTTGTAGGAGATATGTGCAAACTCTGGGATTTCACAAGGTTCGAATTCCACTCCTGCTCTGTTTATTGTCAACCGCCAGAAGTATTGGTCATTGATCTTGCGGTATTCAACTCTTGGGAGGGCGAGTTCAGATCGGCCAATTGAGACAGAATAAGACCCTTGTTCAAGGTGCAGGAGCATTGTCTCATTTTCTTTGACGATTCTGGCTTCTTTTGGAGAGAATCGTTCAGGTCTGCATTCAGAGAGTTTGTCTCGATTTCGAGCCACAATCAGGTCACCGGTATCTTCTTCAAGGAAGGCAACGGCTTTGCTGTCATTGTGTTTGATGAAGAGGAATTCATGGTGGGCATCGATCAGGAAGTGTTTGACCTGATAATCCCAAATCGACTTTGGCTTGGGGTCTTCGTTAATAGACGAGGTTTGGCCGAGGGCCGCTAGAGGGCTTCCAGCCAGAGGAAAAAATCCCAATGTTTTGAGTGCATCACGTCGTTTCATTTTTTCTAATCTCCTGTATGTTGAATTAAAGCCAGTGTTTGATCAGACACATATCTCTGGGCAAGGTTCACTTCAGATGAAATGATCTCCGATGCTTTCAATCCTTCCTTAAAGGCTCGATCCAATTCAGCCTCATTCAAAATAGAGCAATGCAAAGCTACAACGGGATCAAATTTTGCATTTGAGAAGTTGTTAACTTTTTCATAACTGGTCCATTGATGATTTTCAAGATTTGATGGCATGATGATTTTATATTTGCCATCTTCTTTGTAAATCAAAACATTGTCTTCTCCACGTTTTTCAAAGAAGAACTTAGTTTCATCAACGATCAGTTCATTGAATTTGCTGGCACAAAACGCACTTAAATGAGTCCAACCTTGGTCTTCTTCTTCAGAGTGCATGATCTTTTTAATCCATGGCTCTTTGTAGATTTTATTTTCTACATTGACTCCACCACGAGGTGTAAAAAGAGCATTAAAAAGAGCATTAAAAAATGCAGCAAAACAAAGAGAACAAAATACAAATAATGCAATGCAGACGAATGCTATAATTACTTTGGGGATCAATGAAATTGTTTTTTCAATCACTGATTCTTCTCCTGAATAAGTTCAAGAGAGGCCAATTCTGTTTCTGTGATGCCTTCTCTCATAGCTTGATCCAGTCCTTTGGCTTCCATGTCAACTTTGGTATATTCCGAAACGCCAACATGCGAATCTTCAGTTAAATGCCCACTAGCAACCCAAGTAACATTGTGTGCTTCCTGTGGACTAAAGACTTGAAGTGTACCAAATTCATCACCTATTTTTCTTACAAAGACAGGTGCTTTAAAGTCTTCTGAGAAAGGATGAATGGTCGCTGATTTCTCAACACAAAAAACCCCTTGGTTGCTTGCTTTGAAACACGTGCCTTCCATCCACCCTTCATATCCATCGGGTGCATTTTTTGCTGTGTAAATAACCTGATCGAGAGGTGCTTGAATTCCTTCAACGGCACAACCAGAACATACAGTTGTTGCTATCACCACTGACAGAGGCATCAAAACAACGATTGCATCCGTTGACATTTCAAGGATGTTTTCTAAAAGTTTTTTCATAGGTTCACTCCTTTGTGAAGCTTAAAAGTTGACGAGTTGATCGATGATACCTTCACGTCGTGCTTGATCAATTCCATTCTGACTAGCTTTAACTTCATGGTATCCTGTAACTTTTGTGTATTCAGTGAGTTCTTGATTTTCTTCTACTTGCCCCCATCTCATGTCATATTCATTGGGGACATAAACATTCAAACCTTCCTCTGTCTTTTCAACAAGAAGAGATTTCTCTTGTAAATCGATATTCAGAATAGCGTCATTTTTAACAAAGAGGACACCTTCTGGATTTACTTTGAAATTTCTAAAAGCAACCCATCCTGAATGGTTCTCAGGTGAAATTTCAAGCTTGAAACTCACACGATTCAATGGGACTTTGCCATTTTCTTCAGGTGGCGTACCACAACCAACCACAAACATGTTGATCGCTATAAACACAAGAAGGCCACCAAAGTAAAAGTCCATTTTTCTTTCTATGGACATTTGATTACTCCATTAATGGTTCGAAAGAGGATTATTCGTCTAAGTCACGAAACAGGTGAGAATCATCTTCGGACGGAACTTGTTCTTCAGAAGGAAGAATCAATGCTGGTGCTGGCCTGTGTTCTGGTGGCAATGGGGGCAAATCCCTTTCCACAGGTGGAGCTTTTCTGGAACTTGTGTCACGTGATGGTGCGGGTGCGAAACTGTCAGGCTTTGGATAATCACGGACAATGCTTTGTTCTTTGGCGTGATAATACCTAACCACTTTCTTTCCGTTGTGTTTTCTTTTTGCTCCATACCAAAAGTGTCTTACTTTTGGTCTTCCCCATTTGTCTTTTTCGGTGGTGATTTGGGGGAGGTATCCATTGAGCACCCAAACATCTTGATAGACTTCTCCATGAGGGGTGATGATGTCAATTTTTGTTGCTTCAAAGACATCACTTTTCTTCATATGAAAACGCCACCGAATTTCTGGAGCTGGCGGTATGGTTTCAACAACGGGAGGACACACAATGACAGGAGGGCAGTATTCGTAGACAGGAAATTGCCCTATCCACCCACTCACGATTATTGCAAGAGCGGTGTTCATTTTAATTCCTTTCAGGCAACTGCTTGTTTCTTCTCTTCTTTGCGTTTCTTTTCTTGTTCTTTTCTTGCTTGCTTTTCATTCAAAGCAATGAGGATTTCCAAACTCCACATGTTGACTCCTTTCAATTGTAAAGCCAAAGTTTACTTTGTTGATTTTGCAATATCAAGTCCAAAATGGGCGAGGAGGGACTCGAACCCCCGACCAAAGAATTATGCTTACTACTACAGCTTTCGCTGCCCCTTTCGGGTTTGTAGTCTGGACCATCCCTTCCCTTTCGGGTTCGCCGTCTGGCCTCTACACCTTCCCTTTCGGGCTTGGCTCGGGATTAGCATGCTCATTTGAGTTTAGCCTTCCCCGAATTTGACGAATTCTACCAAAGGTCTCCAATTGAAAACCAAAGGCAACCCAACGAAAAAAGATCATACAAAAAGATGTTTAGATCTTTTTTCCTTTAAGTTCTCTGCTCTAACCAACTGAGCTACTCGCCCTTCTTCGTGCTTCAACCTTTGCTATGGCATCATTGCCAAAAACCCCCCAACTGTATCCCATTTCATAATCATCAAACCACTGAACTCTGAATCCTGTTTTGGTGACTTTAATGACCTCACCGAAAATACCAGAGTATCTCTCTGTGTCACCAACTTTTGGGAAGACCTTCTTTATTCGACGATCTTCTACAAGATCAGTTGGTTTCAGATTAAACATGTCTCTTTCGGCCTTTGTTCCCAGACGTTTCAAATTTCCCGATGAAGACAAGGTAACACAAAGGTGGAGGTAGGAAGTCAAACACTCTCTTGAAGTGTCTCAACTTTCCTGTTCGATCTTTGAGGACAAAATGTCGTATGTTCCTACCTTGTTCTCCCAGTTCATGCTCAGTGGTCATGATCTTTCCACCGTGGATAAACCACATAATCACTGACCAACACAAACAATTCCCAAGACACATTTGAATCCATTCTAGGTCAGATAAGATTTCAGTCGGGCAATCTCTTCTGAAATTTCATCTCTTTCTTCTTCAAGATCTTTGATCATTTCTTCGATCATTGATCTTTCAGTTTGAATATAGTTTTCACCTTGACACTTTGGGCAGACAATTGTTTCAGGAAGTCGCCCGCCCATTTCACCGTAAATCAGGACTTGGCCATCTTTACAGTATGTCCCTTGTGGGTGACGGTAATCACATGGGATTGTAATCATGTTTTTGATTGCTGTAAATAGTTTGCAGAACACTTATGTCACACTTTTAACAACATGATTTTCAATAATCAAGGTGTGTTGTTTTCCATTTTGGTTTTTAACAGGGAATCTCCCTTTTCCTCCAAGTTCAATAACTGCCTTTTGAACATCTTCCGGGAGAACAAATTTTTTGATGTCATTAATGTCAAAACCCAGAACTCTTTCGAAGTATCTCAAAATGGCATGTTCGCTGACAATAACTTTTTTCTCTCCCTCTGTGATTCTTGATATGTTCTTTTTGAGTGAATTGATTCTGTTTTCGTGTTGTGAGATTTTTTGCTTGGCTTCATTAATATCTTTTTTAACTGAATCGAGGCTATCTCTTTCTCTTGAAAGTTGAACCTGAAGTCGCTTCAGCTCTGTGTGGTCACTCATTGGAATGATCCCTTTCCAGTTTGATGTTTGTAAAAAAAATCTCCAAGAGCAAATAAAAAACGCCCGACAAATCGGGCACAGATTTTTAACATTTACCTCCTGAGATTGATTGATCGCTTCTTTTACCATAAATAGCAATCAATCACAAGCGAAACCCTTCAGCTTTTGAGCTTAAACGTTCTGTTTATCTGCGTTACCAAACCAATACTCTTTCATTTGTTTAAGAGTTTCATCTGTTATGTTTCCCGGCAACACAGAATCAACTCCACAATGCGGACAGATGGCTGTGACATTTCCGTCTGTCCATTCTTTGATGTCTTCAATTGTGAATTTTTTAGCACACTGGTAACAGCTACAAAAATTAACTTCTTCAAGTGCTTCTCTGTTTTTGAAAGCGAGTGTCGCTGCTTGTTTAACTTCCATTGATATCCTTTGTTGATTCCATAAGTGCCCCGACGTTGTCTTCACAGAAGCCGTGTTTTTCACGTTCGATAAATTCAAAGATGACACCAAGATGATTTGGTTTCGTGAACACCTGTGTCAATCCGGGACAGGTGAGTGGTTTATTACTTAGGAATTCTGCCCACCCTTTTTCCATCCACAAATCCATTGTTTTCTGAACATCATCAACTTGGTAAGCCATGTGATGAATACCACCTGTTCCATTACGTTCAGCAACCCATTTGCCAACAATGGATTCAGGTGGACCATCAGAGATGAAAATTTCAGGGGCCATGTGATATTCAGTAACTTCCTGAACTCCAATGAGGTCTCTGTCAGGAAGCATAACATGATCCCATGGAGCATTTTCAATTTTTTCTGGTGGTTCTAAGGCAATGCATTTTACACCTTGCGAAGTTCCATCGGGAAATTTAGGTTTAAATGTGGTTTGAACTTTATATCCGAAAGCATCAATCCAGAATTGTGCAGCTTTTTGCCTGTCGCTGACACGAAAAGCGATATGATCTAGTCTCATGATATTCTCCAATATGATGTAGTGTGTAAACAAAAAAACCAGTCTCAGTTTTTGAGACTGGTTTTTTGTCAATCGAACATGTATTCGAGAAACTCTTTGAGACCTTCAACAGGTGCATTATATCGATGTGACAAGCGGTATCTTGCTTTCTTTTTCAGAATGCCGCCGCCAACTTCCAACCGGAGGCCAAACCAATCATTGCCATGATCAAGCTGCCAAGAATCGTTTTCTTTTTTCCAAGGCACATCGCTGTTGCTCTGGTCTTCTTCCTTCTTCTCATTGAAATTTTCGTCGAAGTGACGATTTGCTCGACCACGCACAATTTGTGCGAGTCGGTGCATGATGAATTCTTCTGAGAATTTGGAATTTACTTCAAATTCAACGTCTCTTGGCATTTTATTTCTCCGTTCAAAAGCAATTCAGAATACTCTTTAGAACGAGCAATGTTGTTTTGCGGATCAATGTTGTTCGCCATAAATTACGCAAGAAAGCAGTGGCGTTTTTCTGGCAACAAATCCAAATCCAGCCAAAACTCTTTTTACAGGGCTCACAAATACAGCTTCGAGAAATATTTTGGTGGACTTTGTCAATGAGCCGGAATTCATTGGATGACGAGGGTGAAATTGTGGAGAATTAGGATTTCTGTACACAGAGATATCCTCAAGTGTTTCCATGTAAACATTTGCTTTAACATCAGGATCACTGTGATATGTCATTTGTGATGAACCGTGACATTTGACTGCGTGGTATTGAGATTCAACTCCATTTTCTACAACGATAATTGTTGGATAGTCAGTTCCGTGAATTGCATTTGTGCGAATAGCGTGTGGGTTGACGTGTATTTGTCTTGTGTCTGTGGGCTTGCCACCTTTAAGGTATTTGTATTTCATTCCTTTGAATGTATGCCAATGAGCATCCATCCAATCATCCCAATCAATTTCTGATTGAGTTTGATTTCCACTAACAACTACATCTAATTTTCCACGCTTCCAACCTTGACTTTTTTCAAGGTCAGTTTCTGGCGGTAAGCTTTTTGTATGATTGTGAAATGCGTGTAAAATACCACTGGCACCTCCTATGCCAAACAACACTGTCAAAACATACCACCAATTAATTGCTTCAACTGCTGCAATCAAAAGCGCCCAGCTCATAGCCACTCTCCATTTGGGAATTAAAAGACTGAGTTTTGATTTTATGTTTTGAAGTTTGGTTGTAAAGCTGAATGTGTAGTGTTTTAGTCAGAAATTTCCACAAGTTGTTTTGATTTGACATTTGCATGCCATTCGTGAACACCCTTGTTGATAATTTCAGAAGTTCTCTTGGCAATAACTTCATTTTCGGCGTTTCCTCCACATGAAACGCCGCCTTCTTTAACACGACAATTATAGACTGTGCTGATAGGGAATGTGTACTTTTCAAACATATCTCACCTCGGGCTAAAAATTTACTAACTACAGTAGTAAATAATCAATGGTTATTAGCCCAATAAGAAAGGAGGCGAGAGTGAAAATAAAGCATCTTTGGATTTTATTGCTTTTAGTGTTAATGGCAATCGTTAATGTTGCGGGATATCAAAGCAAAAAAGCTTTTGATCAACAGGATGATTACGACACTGAGTTTACAGAGCCTCCAATTGAAGAGGCTGATGGTCCAAATACAGCAAGTGTTATTTGGTAGGGCCTATCTCGTTGTCATCATGCCATTTTTTCTTCCAGACAAAGGAAGATAAATCCATGATGGTTATGATGCTGCACGGCACCCACAATTTATTTTCTCTTCTTTCCTGCATGTAACCAAAAAACATCATGGTTGGCAGGATAATAAAAGTTAATCCAATGCCTGTTGCAAACACAATGCCCGCAATCAAAGGGAAAGCAGAGCTTAATGCAGACAAGATAATGAAAAAGAAAATCAGTCCAAAGAACCAATAGAAGAAGCTCATTGGTATGGGCTCAATTGGTCGGTTTTTCCTGTGTTGCCAAGAGCTTCGGACGTTTTGATTCTTCCAATCATTCGTTAGATTAGACCAATTTTGTTTCTGTTTGTTATTCATAGTTGCTTCCATCTGTATCTTGGAATGATCATGACAGAGAAATGACCGGTATCAATATAATTGAGCTTCAGTAATCCATCATCAACTGATTCTCGGAAACTAAACCCATCTGTATCTTTGGTATGAAACTCAAAGGTTCTTCCATCATTGGTAATGATTTTGAGAGATTCTAAACAATCAGATCGAGGGCTAGGTCCAATTGATGCCATATGATATTCACCATGAATTCTCCATGACCTGTCACGATCAATATGCATCATTATGGGCCTTAAAGGGCTCAAAGGTTTTTCTTGTGAACCTTGAACTTCAGGCAAAAAATTGCTGACAACGACAGTGGCACCTATGATCTTCAATGCCTCTCGACGTTTCATTTTTCATCTCCAGAACAATTTTTGGATTCAACTTCACGAAATCGCAAAACACGCCAATTGAATGATCTTGTTTGCATTGGCGGCTTTGTTGGCACATCAATGAATTCACCACCACTCAGAGATATGAAGCTGTCATGTGCTTTGACTTCATAATCTTCAGGTGCGACTTCTTTGATCATGGCAATTGCTTCATCGACAGTGAAGAAATTGCCATCCATATCTGCTGCTTTGAGTCTAACGGCTTCAGGGAGAGGTTCAATGCAACCAAGAAGTCCCGGATGAGGGTCGTAGAATTGTTTTTTACTCATAACAATAGCCAATTTCAGACTTTGTTTTATATCTTGCTGTGTTGCGACAATTCTCGTTTTTTTGTTGTCGGTCTTCCCAAGAAGATTCAGTGTCTTCTTTGTTGCTCCATCTTATTTTGCTGATGTAAGGCAAGCCGCCTGATTCTTTGTAGTGTTTCAAAAATGTATTTCGTGATTTTCTTTCACGAAGATAATCTGAAGTTTTTTTGAAGACTAAAATGAGCATCAATCCAATGATGATCAAAAAAGGAATCATTCCTATCAGGCTGTTTGTGTCGTTCATGTCACCATCCATAAAGTAATTGAAAATGAGTAAATTGACCCAGCACCCCAACAACGTATGTTATTGATGCTCGTACTCGCCCGTCCCGGTATTCGTTGTGGACCTTCCCCACTGCGAGCTGGATCAGGGTTTTTCACCACCGGCCACTCATTGACAACAGAGTAAAAAATTTTGAGGTAAAAGTCAACTGCATCTCAATTTTTGCAAGTCCAACCCAGACATTTAACTTCTTGATTGTCTATGTGTGTGAGAGATGCAGTTGGAACGCCATATTCCATTGCCTTTTCGTCACACAAAGCCATGCTGGCCATATTTGTGATTACGCCAAAATGTGATATTAGAATGCTATGGATAGGCAAATCCTGCAATACGTTTTTGACACGAACAGCGAATTTGTTTTTTCCCTCAAAAGGAATCAGCCAATCATGGTTAGTGGGCCAATTGAACTGAGGGAATTCTTTGTGGCGATTCTTCAATCTGAAAGATTGATTATTTGAAAGGAACATAGGAGTTTCCATCAAAGAAAGATCAACCGTAAATTCAAGATTGCAAATTCTTGAGAAAACCTGTGCTGTTTGAAGACAACGAAGATAAGGACTTGTGCGACAGGTAAACCCAGAAAGATCTACATCTGTTAATTCTTCAGCTACACATTCTGCTTGTTCGATTCCTATTTCTGTAATAGGAGGATCAGGAGCATCTTTGTTTTCTACCTCGCCATGTCTAACAAGATAAATTTCCTTATTGTAAAAATGATCACGGGCAAGATCGCTGTCGAACTCACCCGTTTCATCATCAATAAATCCTGATACTATGTATTCACGACGTTCTTCGATGGTTAGTGCTTGAAATGCTGCCAGATGACTATCAGCGACAACAACACGTCCGTGAACATACAATGCAGCTTTTCGCATAGCTTTTCTCCTTACAAGCTATTTTATCTACATGGTAATAGCGTAAAGTTTACCAATCTTCATCGAAGTCATCATCGTCGTCGATGTCAACAGGATTAACCTCCAAAACAAAATCTTTGACTTTATTAAACCAGTCTTCCTCGAAATCAGATCTAAACTCAAATTCAAACTTTTTGGCTTTTGAAACCATTTCTTCAAGAGACATACCATTGACATCAATGTTACGCTCCACAAGAAGAGCAGCCGCATCATTTACCCATCTGGGGTATTCAGGTTTCTTGAGTTCTTCTTTATGATCTTCCCAGAGATCACCATCTTCATCAAAGTATTGTTCGTCAAACTTTTCCTTCTCTTCTCTGTAAAACACTTCAATCATAGCTTCACGCACCTGAGAATTAAGGTTTCTCAGTGGTTCTGTGAGTTTCCTAACTTCACGGCGAAACTCCATCACCTTTTCATTTTCGGCTCTGGCTTTTTCGATGTTCTTTTCATAGACTTTGTGAACATACAGAGGTTCACCACGACGATACCGATCATCGAAATCTTCTGACCAAGGCAAATTTCCCCATTCAATTACATGGTTACTCTGGTTTTTGATTCGATGAGTAACGCCAGTTCGTTTCTTTTCCCAATTGACTTGAAGCATACCAATGCTTGCAGTATTGGCGCTGTCTGAAAGAATGTTCTTTTTGGGGATATAAGCATGTCGTTTCAGGAAATAGATTTTGACATTGCCTGATGTGTTCAACATGGCACAAAGCGGTACACGCCAGAGACGACCTTTCTTGTCTCTGTTGTTTTCATAAAACTGGAGGTCTGCAACAGCCTTCAGTCCAAAGTCGAATGCTTCAACCAATTCAGGATCGGTGAGATGGTCATTGGCAAGGGCACCAATTTCCCATTCATCCCATCGATCATGCTTCCAAAGGCAATTCCACCCTTCATGTCGAGCATCAACGACTTTCCACTCTTTCTGTGAGACACATGAAAGTTGATGTTTTTTGAGTTCCCAAATCTCCTCAGTCACAAAGACATTGCGGTCATTGTGCCAAAGATAGACAGCATACTGATTGTCTTTTTTGTGCCAGATCGAAAGAGAGTTTGGTTCACTGTCCCGAAGTTGTTCAACAATATCGTCGTGCAGTTTCTGTAAACGGTCACTGGCTTCGTCTAACTTTTGTCTTTTTCCGAATTCGGAGACAATCATACGGATTGCCTTGGCATCATCTTCACTGAGTGCTCGGTGGTTACGATTCTTGAACTTCCACCATTTGATGAGTTCATCGATTCTGGTCTCTGCTTCATCAATAGAAACTTTATGTTTCTTGATAATTTCGCCAATAAGCAACTGACAAAACGGAGCTTCAGCTTTGGCTTCTTCTTTCTTGAGTTCAATGGCCCTTTTCATCAAGGGCACCATGTTTTCATACTCATGTCGGTGCAGGCGACTATTGAGGTAGTATTCCATTTCCTCAATAGTCACAGCATCAAAATTGAGCACAAATGGGTCATTGACATCTATAAGATAACTAGCTCTGTTTTTAGCAGGTTGCCCTTCGAAATCACCCCAACCATGATACACAGTTTCTCCTTCTCGGGAGTAATAGAATTTGAACCACCCTTCTTCATCATCTCTTTTTTCAATTCTATGAAGGGCCAGAAGGTCTGGTCGGCGTGCGTATTTCGGATATATTCTTTTGCGGTCGTGTTCACTTGGATAAGGTGCATCTTCAAGGATGACCCGACAACCAATATCAATAGTTGAATTGGCTTCTTCGTGCCAATCTGAGTATGAAGGGCGACCATCACCAAGGATCATCTCTGCATCATACAGAAACGTCACATGTTTTTCTGACTCATGAAGGTTGAGCAGATTGATTCGTGCAGCCGTTTCAGGAATTGGCTCAAAGACTTTAGTTCGATCCAAAAGACCCTGAAGAAGGATTAGAACGGTATAGTAACGACGTTGGTCATCCTCAACAGCTTCCATGGCCTGCATGTAAGCTTTAGAACCGGGGCGATACTTTTTGTCACGATCCCAACGATCATAGAAGTGATGTTCAAACTCATCTTTCCGTGGGAAGAACACATCCTGAAGCCAAAGGGTTGTGTAAATTCGAAACAATTTTTCACCGTTGCGAATCAGAATATAAAGGCATTTATTTTCTCTGTTAAGTGCCTGATTTTCTAAAGGGTTGTCTGAATAAAACTTTTCATTGCGTCTTGGCTTAATAGCAACGACACCTTTTTCTTCAGGCAAGACTTGTTTGAGGTGATCGGGGTTACAAACCCATTCACCAAACTCATTGATGTTTTGAAAATCAATACCACCTCTTTTGGCAAGATTGTTGGCAGCAGCACATTCTTCATCCATAAACAGAACAAGCTGCCGCATTACAATTTTTGTATCAGCAGGTGCAGGCTCGCCATCAGCAATCTGAATAATCTCTTCATCCTGTCCCAGATAGGCATTGAGGACGTAGATGGCTTGTTCAGCTTGTTTTACGACCTTAGACAGAGCATGAGTCTTAGCTCTAAGAATAATCGCCTGTTCTTCCATGAACTCTTTGAGGGCGGTTTGTTTTTTGGCAACTTGCTTTTTTACTCTGGCGGCAAGAGACTTTGACCGTTTGATGTTTGTCTTTACGGTTGCAAGATCTTTTGTATTAGGCACTGAGATTTCCGTGCCGGGATCAATAGGTTCCTGAGTTTCAGTTGAAAACTCAACATCTTCAGGTTTTTCAGAATGCATTTCGATAGCCGGAACATGGCTTGTGGCAATGCGTAGTGTATCGGCTTTGCTGCCGATCTGATGCATTTCGTTTGTGGCCTGCACGAACTCATTTTGTCGTTCCATGAGTCCTTCTGGGGCGAATTCAAAGCAATCCTCAAAGTCTTCAAAATTGAATTCCCATGTTGAAGAGCCACGGACTGCTTCCACAACATCCCCATAAACATTGAGCAAATACCAAAGTTGCCCAATTTCACAGCCATCTTCTTCTAGCTCATTGAGAGGTTTGATGTATCGGTAGTATCCGGGTTCCATGATGATTCCTTGGCAAATTGCCTTTCAATTGATTCATCATGATTCTACGTTGAAAAACGTGGACTGTAAAGCAAAAACAGTGATTTCACTCTATATAAAGCAGGAGGAAATTAACAATGCGAGATTTCGTAAACTGGTGTGAAGAGAAGGATTTGATTGACATTTCAGAAGATGGCACAGTGGCTTGGAAGGTAAATGAAAGTGACTGTGGTGACAAAAAGAAAAAGATCAATCACAAAGAGAAATTTGCGGGTGCTCGTGATGTCCGTAAGGATATGAGCGATGACTACAAAGATCCTTGCGGTCATATGGGAACTGTCTGGCCATTCAAAGTCACAGCATCGAAGAAAAACTGTAAACCTGTAGCACCTGTGGGCAAATGAACTCATTCCGTACATGGTTAGAAGATGTTGAGAAGATCGTTTACATCATTCGTGGCCCGAGTGGCACAGGAAAGTCAACGATCTCTCAAACTTTAGGTGGGCAATCTTTTTCCACTGATGATTTTTTTGGAAAAGAATATAACTTTGATCCAGAAAAATTACCTGAAGCTCATCAATGGAATGTGAATCGTGTCGCAGAAGCTATGAAGAAAAGCGTTTCTCCAATTATTGTAGACAATACAAATATCGAAGCTTGGGAAGCAAAACCCTATGTTTTACTTGCTGACAAATTTGACTATGATATTAGAATCCAAGAACCACAAAGTGATATTTGGAACAACATCAAAGATGCAATGAGCAGAAAGGATCAATCGGCCTTAGATTCGGCTGCTGAAGTTTTAGCACAACGCAATAAACATGGCGTACCAAAAGATGCAATTCAAAATATGTTTCAGCGTTGGCAAAGTGATATAACGCCAGATCAAATCCGGCGTTCGAAAATGCCATGGGATGATTAAGGCCATTGTGGACAGGGAATAATTTTCCCATCAACCGTTTCATTAAATGAATGAATGACTTTAATGATCTTTTGAAATTCTTCTTTTGAAACACTTGCCCTTGAAGGAAGCCCAAATGAACCTCCAATAAGTTGTGTTTTTGCAGTATATGCAAGTTCAATTATAGGACTAAGGCCAAATTGATTTCTAAGATGCCGCAATGAATCAACAGGCACTGAATATCTATATGGACCTTTGCAAATGTGTAAAACAAGTCTATCTGTCCAACAATGTAATTTCCAACTTCGTTTTAACCAATCGTTTCTCAATTTCCCTCCACAAAGTGAACGACAAAGTCCTCTTCAATACTTTCACCAAATTCTTCAAATGGTTTGATATACTTCTTACGATCTTCCCAAATCTCAATCAAATCATAATTTCCAACATGAATGAGCTGTTCGAGAATCCAGATTTTCCATGGATGTGTTTCATGCGGCTTTTGTCCAACGATCTCTGGAGCTGGACCATTATTGCCATTTAAATAGCAAACGACATCGGAATCAGTTTGAATTGCTTTGCCATCTTCATATTTTACGTCAACCAATCCAACATCATTCAAAATACGAAGAACGTGAGATCGCAAACCTTCATGACGACCAGTCATCATGACAGTTAGAGCATTTTCGTCTTGTTTTGACTGTAGAAAAAGATCACAAACACTTCGATTGATCATTTCATCTGGTGTTGGATTGGGAACAAGTGGTGGTTCAAGGGTTTCTTTGCGCCCAAACCATCCCTTACGCATTGTGATGGGTCTTCCCAGTCGATTTGTAAGCTTTCTGGCAAGTTTTTTGTCAATTACCCATGGAATGCCAGTTTCATCTTCAAACAATTTCCGAGTTTTTGCGTTATCGGTAGGCGTGAAGACAAGGGTGCCGTCAAAATCGAAAATTTGCAATTTTTGCATTGTGTTCTCCTGATTGTCTTTTAAAGACACATCTTCTTTAGAGTAAGTTACCAGATAAATCAAAAATTTCAATGCTGAAGGGTTGTCGTGCCTCAAAGGACAAACTAAATTGAACTGACGTGTGGTTTCTTGTTTAAGAACCACTAACTACAGTTGAGAGCAAAAGGCTCTTTGTCAAAAACTCCCACGGAGGAAAACATGAAATTTGGAATTACCATGGCGGCAGCGATGTTGTTTGCGCTGCCTTCGTTCGCTGAAGCTGGAAATTGTCCTAGCTCCTGTTATCGATCTAACAGTTGCTACACATACAATAGCTGTCGCACCTATTACAGGTGTCAGCCATCCAGAATCATTTATCACCAGCCACGTGTGATAAGCTCACGTGTCATCCAGTCAAAACCTGTTGTTCGACCGAACTGCAAGAATGGAATTTGTTTTCCACCAGCGGGATCAACAGAAACTGTGAAATCTAACACTGTAGTTAGAGAATCTGCCCCTGCTCCAGTCAGAGAATCTGTTGCTGGACCAGTCAGTGAATCTGTTAATGCAGTGAAAGTGGCACCAGCACCGGCAAGTGAACCAGCCGAAGCAAACATCAACGAAGCTCCAGCACCTGTCCGCTAAGCTTTTGTGGCAAGAATCGTAACCTCGATAAGTTTTCTTATCGAGGTTTTTTTTATGCAATCAATCGAACATTTCCGGGGTTAAAAATAACCAATTCAGGTTCCCCGCCTTTTTGTATGGTATTTGGAATTAAAGCCCCATCATACCCTTGTTGTTGAAGTAATTTAGTCATAGCAAATGGCTGCATATCACGCACAGGTTGCATGGATGCAAAATCATCAACATCAAACCCGACAAATTTCCACATAGCTCTTTCTGCATCATTTATGCCAAGAGAATTTTGAATAGCATAAAAATCGGCAATGTTGAGGTTGTCGGGAACTTCAACTTGTAAAATTTCAGGTTGTCTGGGATTTTCTCTTGATGCTTTGGCGTAAAGATTAGCGTAAGATGGATCTCTTGTGAGCCAAACGCCTTTTAAACCACGTTGCCCGCCACCAGAAGTTGAAATATCAATTTGACCAGACTGGCGAATTTCATTTCCACTCTGCGTGCCGTGATACCAAACAGATTCTATCCATTTCTTAAAATTCATAGACTGAGATTTTTATCGTATTACTTTCGGCCCTAATTCTATGTTTCCTACATTGGCACCTGTTACTTTCTGTCGTGCTCCCATTCCAAACAGTTTATTTCGAGCAGAATTGATCCACTTTCTACCAAAGGGACCATTCAACACTCCGTGCATGTGTTCTAAATCAGGCAGATTCCTATGAAAATCAATGCTTTTTGCATCAAGATCAGGAAAGAATTTTTCCATGAAGCCATAAAAATGTCGCAAGTTTTGAAAAGGCTTGCTTTCATATTGTCGTTGTTTTGATTCAAACCATTGTTCAAATGTTTTCATCAATTCTCCTAAGCAGGTTTACAGAACTCAACGTGTTTCAGATAGTTCTTGTACTCCATTTCACGTTTGCGGTTTTCAAGCATTTGATGGTTAGTCGGTTGTCCCGTGAATGGATCAAACAGATCTTCAAACTCTTCTCGAACACCCTCTGAGCCATCATCCTTCATTACATAAACTTTGACTCGTGGTGAAGTAGCATGCTTCAAAAATGCATCGACTGTTCCTTCATCAACTTTGCCCATAACAGTCAGCCATTTCTTTAATTTTCTGGCTGACACACCTGATCGAGTGAAGCTTGTGGTTGCCTGATCGAGCATATGTTCATCAAGTCCCAACCCAAGATTCAAAGAGCGAACCAAGAAAGCAATCTTTTCATCATCTGGACCGAGTCCAATTTCATTAAGTCTTGCTGGGTGGTTGTGTCGCAACATCCAAGCAAGAGCCATGTTTCTGTCACCAAGTTCTGTGAGTTCTTTGGGGAAAGATTCATCTACGGACATATCCGGGAAAATTGCACCTAAAAGTCCAAGGTCACCAAAAATCTGAAGGTGTTTACGAGGATCACAATCATCTTTTTTCATGCCTTTATCAAAATCATCCATAACATCATTTGGATCAAGTTTTGAAATCAAAGAAGCAAGTTTTTGAACAGTTGCTTTTTCATCATCAGTAATTTTCGCTGGATCGCCATATCCAGAAACCATTCTACCGAATCTCAGCATTCGCTTTGGATCATCAGAAAAACTGGTTTCCATATCACCAATCGTTTGAACTTTACCATTGGCTAAATGGTGCATACCACCATAGAAATCATGAAGTTCTTTGTTGTCACCATTGTCAGTTGACAGAAGAATCGACATAGCATTCATGGTGAAATCACGACCTGCGGCATCATCCGATTGTGTGCCGGGTTCTGGCTCTTCGCTTCCTTTTGGAGTTTTGGTGAAGATTTCCAGTTCATATGTGTCATCACCAACATTAATTTCAAATGCAAATGGTCTTCCATTTGGATCTTTTGACTTTACAGAGAACTGGTTTGTTTTCTTGCCTTTAGTTTCACCATCTGAGAACGTGAAGTTGTTTTGTTTCAGAATATGATAGACCTCGTCAGGAGATGCGTTAGTGGCGAGTTCTATGTTTCTGGGAGTCTTGCCTGCAAGGTGGTCACGAACAGCACCGCCTGTCAGGTAAAGCTTCTTACCGCTGATTTTAACTGGTTTGTCTTCTCCAGTTTTGTCATCCTTGCTCCAACCCCAGTTTCCGCCCTTTTTGAAAGCACGAATAATTGGGGCAAGACCTCTGTTTTTTCCGTAGTTTTCACTATTTGGATCATCACTTACTGTAAATGGCTCATAGTCATTGCCATCACCAAGTGTTATTTTTGCATTCAAAGGATCAGGTCCAGATGACTTCTTTTCCTCAGTTGCTTCTTTGAGTTCAATGTATTCATGAAACTTTTTCATTTGCATCTCCACTATTAGCTTGCCTATATCTATAGCAATAGTCTTGAATAATTAAGAAACAAAAAGCTTACAATGGAGGAGGTGTGAGCCCTAATTTGAACAATATCCAAGCTCCAACAACGAGCCAAATAATCTGAACGATGAACTTAAAGATACTTGTCCATCTATTTTCCATACCTTCAGACTTTTGCTCAACACTGGACAGCCTTTTATCCAAATCCACAATTTGCCTTTTGCACTCTTCTATACTGACAGTATTTGCACTGGATTTAAGAACAGCAACTGATTGCATCAATTCATTATGAGCATTCACAATATTGTCTATTCTAGTGTTTAAATCCCGCTGTTTGTTCTGCATGGATTTCACCCGTTCGTCAATTCGAGTACTAAGATCGAATAACTTTTGGATGTTGTCAGAAGTCTGAGATAGTATTTGTACTGAAAGATCTTCTCCCATGCTCTATTCCTTATTATTCCGGGCTTTCACTCATATATACCATCATGACAGAAGAAAAGAACAATCCAGAAGATGTAAATGTTCCAAATGAGGAACAAGAAGAAGTCAATCCTGAAATTGAAGACACAGCAGAAACTGCTGAGGAAATAGACATTGAGATTGAAGATCTTGTTCCAAAAATGGAAGTGAAATGTGCTCCTGACGATACTCAGGAGTGTATTGTAGGAGATGAAGTACTCGTAGGTCTCTATGAAGAGATATTAGAAAACGCTCGTAATGACAGAGAACAATCAGATGATCTTTTGGCGAATTTTGTCAACATGGTGTTAAATGACGGAGAAAGTTCATCTGCGAGCAAAGAAGCAATTGTGAATCTTATGAAGGTTAAATCAGACATCTCTGACAAAATGACCAAGATCGCTGATTTAATGACACGCATCAAGTTGAAGGAACGAGATACATTCCCTAGATACCTAGCATCCCAGCAGAACAACAAAATTGTATTTGATGGCAGCGGCAAAAGGGATTTTTTGAAGCAGTTGGAGGAAAAGGCGAAAAACAATGGGAAATAGAAACCTTGAAGATTGGCTAGTTGAATTTGACATCCCACCTGCTGGTGGTCAACCAGACATGGGTGCTGGTGGACCGCCTATGAGTCAACCGGGTGGTCCCGGTGACCCAATGGGCACGGGAGATCAATCGGCTATGCCACCAGATCCAAATCAAATGTCTGTTGACCAACAGGGACTTGATGATATTACAGATGATCCTCAATACCCGGACATGCCCGAAGAAAACGAGGAAGATGATTTCGAAATCTGGAAAGTCAAATACATTCAGGAATCAATCAAAGGAGACCCGGAAAAGTTGATCTCTATGATTGGAGAAATTCGAGATCGTGATTTAGAGCCAAATCCTCGCAAGTTTGTTGAAGACAATCTTCAAATTAACTTTGTGAGACAAAACTCAAATGTGTTTCAATCATCAAATGAAATTCGAAAATTGATCAAAAAAGATTTGGACAGAACCAATCCAGCAACATCTGTATTGGCTCACATTGTTCAGGTCTTAGAACAAAACCCAATGATGAATGATGTTTTCATCAAAATTTCCGGCTTGGGTGGCGGCAAAATGGATCAACACAGAAAGTTCATTGGAGCTTTAACAGGTTCTGTTCAAGTCGGTAGTGGTGGCGTTAATGAAGACCTTGTATTTGAAGAGTCTGATTATTCCATCCGAATGTCTACTAGATTTTTGTCTAAGTGGGGCGATGTTAATTTGGGACGTTGGTTTTTGAAAGAAGATGATCCTGAACGGTATCTCAAAGAAGCTGAACTCGAACGTTTGGAAAATGGAAGCCCTGAAGAAAAAGATGTTCTTCGCAGGCGTGTTGTGATTGAATCAATTGCTGAACACTTCAGAGAAAGAGCCTTCATCATTAATGTTGTTGGAAGTGATGGTACAGTTCAACATCTGGGTTGGGATTTAGGGACATCTCTCAAAAGTGCTTACTTAGATGGAAAATTGGTTGTTCGATCTAAAAACTCAGATGCCAAAGAGGCATTTATTGATGAACAGGGTTCAATCATTCCAATTCCTAATATGAGTATTTATTATGTCAAGGAAGATGGGGAAATTGACATTGAAGGGAGACCAAACACAGAAGAACTGGAATTTATCGATCATAGAGATGGCGTATTGTATCTTTCAGCACAATTGTCTTTGATCAAAGAGGCATCTATGTCTTTACAGGGAATGATTGTTCAAGAAGCTCCATACAATGGAAACCCAACTGATCTTTTGAGAATCAAACGGTGTGTCCCATCAACTCCTGAAATGATTATGAGAAACTGCTGAGGTAATAATGCGTAAAACATTTGGAGATTTCATAGACAAGAAACAAAGAGATACTTTGAAACAACTAGGTTTGTTGAAGAAACTTTTTGAACGCAATGGAATGAAAGTAGAGAGTCATCTTGAAACAGATGAAAAAGATGATCCTTACATTTTTTGTCTTAACCCAATGGGAGGAGCGAGTTTTGACGGCATCCGCATATATAGAGTTGGAGATCGTCTCGCCTTTCGTATTCAGAAAGAAAGCCAAACCCACCCTTATGGCACAGCATATCCTTTAAATGTCGAAGAAATGTTTCATGACCTTCTCAGCGATGAAAATGTAGATCAGAAAAAAGCTGGTGAAAGAGTCATAGAAATGGTTGGCAAGGAAGTCAAAAAATTCTTTGAGAAAAGTATTGATGCTGAACGAGACGAAAGAAAAGCAACTGTTGAAGGTGATCCTGAGCACGCTGGTAATGTTCTGGTGAGAACAACAGGGACTGATTACAGCTCACTTGTTCATAGCAAATCATAAAAAATAAGGAAAGGCATGGCAGAAGGTTTGTTCAAAGATTTTGATCCTGTAAACCAACTTGCTGCCAATCAATATGGGCCAAGTGTTAAGAAAATTGCACGTGGTTCTTTAATTGCTTTTAATTATCCTATTTCTTATGCCAAGCGAACACCAAACATCATACATGATCCTTACCCTATGGTAATTGTCACTGATATTTGGCCAACTTTTGTTCGTGGCGTCAATTTACACTATTTGACATTTCCATTCATCAAAAGATTATTACAAGCACATTGTGATAATACAGGTTTTTCCTACTCTAGTATCAAGTCTGACAAGTACGTTGCCGGATCTTTTCGAATGTATAATCGAATGGGTATGCGACGAGTAAAAAGAATGGATTGTGATTGGTTGCTTCAGGTCATGGGAGCTGTCCGATCCTTTTCTGAAAGTGAACTACAAAAATTACAAGATCAAATACGAGCACAAATACAATCAAGATTACAAGCTAAAGCTGAAGAACTTACTTCTTATGAAGATTTCAGAAATGCTTTGCTTAAAGGGCAACAGATAAGTTTGGACAGAAAGGTCCAAGGTGCCCAAGATATCATTCAGGGAGGAGTGGATCGAAATTTAATACAACCAAATTCAAATAGCATAGAATAATGGCAGACCTATTCGGAAGATCATCACAAGGCATTTCTGCTGAGGCTCTCTCTCAGGGAATGCTGTCAAACTCAAACAATGTTGTCATGCAGGTTTCAGATTCACAGCAAACTGATGCCATGGCTCAAATACGTGACAGCGTTGATGCATTGTCCGATAAAATAGAAAACATGTCTTTGGATTCTATGTTGAAATCCACAAAAGAATGGACCAAAAAAGTCGTTGATGTTAAAAAAGACATAGAAGGAAAAAGAAAATCCAAAAATCAAAAAGTCAAAGGTGGCGGCAAATCAGGAAGCGTTGAAGGTAAGCTTCTCAAAGTAATTGCCGATTCAACATCAACACTTCTTGCTGAAGCAAAAAGCAAAAACACCATTTGGGTCGGTCTGTCTAAGTTTGACAACAAAGCCATGCATCAAATGGCAACAATGTTAAACGAAACAATTGTAAGACAGTGTTGTGCAAGAGACACAAAAGTAAGTGCACCACCAATTGCACCAATTGCTGGACGAAGTAAATTGCCACCAGTAGGTGGCGGTGGTGGTAGAGGCATGGGAGGTTCTGGTGGGGGTGGTGCACCTTCTGGAGGAAACCCACTGGGTGCTTATGGAACTGCTTTTGCCGCAAGTGCTTTAAGTTGGATAGGTGATTTTCTAGGAGGAATACGTTCAGCAGTAGGAATTAATTTCACAGATATATTCCGAGATGCCATTACAGGTCCAGATACTTTTGTTCGAAATATACGAGCCACTCTTTTTGAAGTTCAAGGTCATGGCAAGTTGAATAAAGCCATGGAAAAAGAATGGTTAGATTTATCAGACGTAGTAGAAATGACTGGTTTGTGGGCTACTGAATATGAAAAACAGCACATGAAAAATGTGCAAAGAGGCTTTGAAGCAGAAACTAAAGCTCAAAGACTTTTGCATAAAGAAAATTTAAAAAATGCCAAAACAATGCAGAAAAGGCAGGAGCTTGAAGATAGAAGATATAAGTTAAGACACAAAAGACAAAAAGCAATTGCTGTTACTGCTTTACATACCGCTCATCAACTTAGCATGAATGCTGAGGTTATGGGTGACATGTTTATGGATTGGCATTTGGAATTAGGTCTTTCAGCCATTGAACTTGGCAAAATAAGTCGTGGAATGCAACAAACCGCCAGAGCTACTGGGGTAACAGGTAAGGCTCTTGAGCATGCTGTTAAAAATGCAGAAAAGTATTTGAAACTCATGCGTGACTCGGGTGCCTTGACAGCCGAAGCAGCCAACAACCTTATTGCTATTTCTGCATCTATGGAAAAACTTGGAGTAGGAGATGCTGCTTCACCATTAATTCAAGCCATGTCAGGTCGATCTGAATTCTTTTCTGCTGACCCTAAAACAATTAAGTTATTGACATTACTTGCAGGTAGTTCAACTAATCCTGACATACAAAGAAAACTTTATCAGGGTACATTGCTTGACACAAGACAAGACACAAGAATGTTTGCCGACAATGCTGCAAATCAAATGAAGAAGATGTTTGCAAGCATGGGTCTTACAGATCAAGTAATTGAATCGCAGTATGGAATCAAAGGAGGATTTGATATTGCCAACATTGATACATTAATTCAAAGGTTGAGAGCAGGTGATGCAGCAGATAGAGATAAAGCTGCTCGACTTGATACTTTGTTTGGTCAGTTTTATGGAATGAAACCGGGTGAAATGGCAAGGGTAATTCAAGGATTCCAAGCATCATCCAGAACTTACGAAGAAAATGTAAAAGCAATTCAAGATGAAATAAAAGCAGCAGGTGGACTTGATGCTCAAGGAAGAGGTACGGACGCTGCAAAAGAAGCCAACAAACGTCTAAGAGAATATCAAGAAACAGCTTTGATGGATTCATTTAGTTCTTTGTCTCAAATCGTAAAAGACGGTGGAGGCATGACTAAAAAATCTATGGAGCTTTGGGATAAAGAACTGACTGCAAAATACGGTGAAGATTTTGCAAAGCAATTTAGAGGAGCTGGCATAGAAGGTCAATTGGACACAATGCTTCAGTTGTTCTCTCAGAAAGCCACAGAATCCGGTGAAAGCTTTGCCGACATGTTGAAAGGTAAAGGTTTTGATAGCGTTGATCAATTTAAAGATGCTTTGTCAAAAGGAGATGAAGCTGCCAATATAGCACTTCAGGAAATTCAGCAACAATTGGCCACAGCAGAAAAGAAAGCTGAAGACCCTGTAACGGATGCTATTTTTGAAATACAGAAATGGAATGGAAAAATCCATGAAATACTCACGCAAATTAGAGCTTGGTTAACTGAGAAAGGTTTGCAAATTTTGATAGGCGTTGAATTGGCTGCAACTTTACTTGCTTCCATTCTAACGGCAATTGCGGCACTTAGAGCAATCGGTGCTGTTCGTGGAATGTTTGGTGGCGGTGGCGGTGGCGGTGGCGGTGGCTTCTTGGGAGGTGCTGGTGCAGGGGCAGGTGCCGCTGGTGCTGCTGGCCGTGCTCGTGGAGGCTGGCGAAGAAGAGCCGGTACAATGGGAAGAAGAAGATGGAGACAAGCCACAGGTAGATCTGGACCAAGAAGAGCACCAAGGGCACCCAGAAGAGCCCCACGAGCAAGAGGTCGATTTGGTGCATTGGCTGCTGGATTAGGATTAGCTGCTGGAGCAGGAGCTTGGCTTAGCTCAAAGTTTAGTGGTGGCGGCGATGATTTACCAATGGAAGGAGATGCAACGCCAGTTTTCGTTGTTAACTGGGAAGATTTGTGTCGTTGTCTTGGAGGAGACGTTGCCGCTCTTGCTACTGGTGGAGGTGGTACGGCAGCAACGGCAGCAGGAAATTATACAGATGGACCACCTGCTGCGGCACCAACAACAGCAGAAAATGCTGTTGGTGCTGCGGAAGCTGGCTTAGGTGCAGCTTTAACTGGTGCTGTAATGACGGATGTGGCGGGTATTGGAGGCAAAGCTTTAGGTTTTTCAAAATTAGCGGCAGCGGGTCAAATGGCAGGCAAAGCCATTCGTCCATTGGCTGCTGCTCTCGGAGGTATAACAAGAGGCTTTACACAAGATGCAGAGCAGCTTGATAGAATGGCTTCTGTATATGGTAAATCTTGGAACGAAATGACAGAAGCACAAAAAGGTGGAGCAAGAGGTGCAAACTTTTTTGCAGGAGCTGTAGCTGGATTGTCAACAGATTTAGTTGATGCTGTGAAAGATTTAGGAGTTTGGGGTTTTGAAACATTGACTGGCATGCAAGTGCCGGATTGGCTTTACAACTTTAGTCTAACTGAAGCAATTGGTCTTGGGCCAGATGGTAAATTGACAAAAGGCTTTACTTATCTTAGTGGCATATTTAGTTGGGCTGGTGAAAAAGTTGGAGAAGGCATTGGTAATGCTTACACTTATGTTAAAGATTATGTGTTGGGCAACATGGGTAAAGTTGATGAAGAACTCAAGAAGGTCAAAGACAAACATAAAGATCTCGGATACGACATCGGCTTACATGGCTTAAAGAGAAAGATAGATGCAGGAACAGCTACCCCCAAAGACAAAGCCAACTATGAAAGAATGTTGAAAGAACAACAGGAAGATTCTGTTGCTCCAGCCAGTGCAGAAGTTGCAGCTAGGATGAGTTTATCTAATGAAGGTTTGTTTGATGGATTACAGGCTGCAAAAGCATTAGACACACAAGCCAGAGCTATGTTGGATGCAAGAGGAGAAAAGAAAAAAGAACAAACAGCAATCATTCCAAATCAAATGGACTACGAAGAGAAAGCATCTGCTTTTGTTTCTCCAGCAATGTATTCTCAAGATGATGCCGAAACATATATGGAAAGAGAAAAATACGGTTCTGAAAGTGGCCAAACGTCTGTTGTGCCAAGCATGGCTTCTATTTCAGATTATCTGATAGGAACACAAAGTGAAAAGCTTGACAGAATCATAGAAGAACTTGTTGGAATTCGATCAGATGGAATTGGTGGATCAAATAATTCAGTCAATCCACCAGAAGCTGGTTCACCTTTGCGACAAAGAACTATGTTGAAACGAATTGCTCGTGGTAACCTAGTGGGCAACTGGGAGCTTCAACCGGGTGCTTACTCACAAGGAAATGTGACTGGTGACGGCAGGAGGAAATAATGACACTTTCAACTAATCCCAGAACTGGTGATTTAAATCCTATTGAAAATTGTGAATTGATCATTCCCAATGCAGGAACCATTACTTTAAACAACTTACCTGAAATAAGCGACTCTAAATCGGCTGTTTATAACAATGAAGCAATTATGGGTCGTTCTTTTCCTTTATACACTTATCATTACTCTAATGATAGAAGTATCAATATTCAATTTCACTTCTTTGTAACAAAGAAAGAAGATGCAACAGAAAACTTAAACGATCTTAGAAAAATACAAAGTGCCGTTTATCCAAGAGAAGGTGAAGAAGGTGGTGCTCCTTTCAAACCACCTGTTATTTGTAAATTTGAATGCAGGCAGCTTTTGGCAGATGGCCCTTTGTGTATGGTGTTACAACAATACTCAGTTAAGTTTCCCACCGATGTTGCTTGGGACGAAGAAACATATTGTCCCTACAGATTTGATGTAGATACAAATTGGCTTGTTGTTTACACAAGTGACAGGCTGCCTAATCAAGATCAAATAATAAAATCAGGGAGGTAACTTGGCTGTTCCTATAGAAGAAGCTTCTGTTGCCAGAGATAGAATCATTTCTGGCTTAAGTCGATACAGAAAGCAAACTCCAATATATTATGGCGAGCAAAGAATACTGACGTTCGACACTTATCTTAGAGCACCTTATGTTGTATCAGGTGATGAAAAATCCATGGTAATCACCAAAGGTGTAGAATATCGTCCTGATTTAGTTTCATACGATGTTTATGGCTCTCCTGATCTTTGGTGGAAAATATTAGAAGTCAATGGCATGTTTGATATTATGGACTTTGAAACAGGTCGTACAATCATTCTGCCAGAGGAGTTCATCTAATGCCACTTGTAGGTTGTGAAGATGTAGGAAAATGTGCTGTTATCAAACCACCTGATGGAGAAGTTCTTTCTCCATGGGTTAGAATTGAACTGTTGTCTGGTGGTAAAACAATTACAGTTGGAAATCAATCTTCTCCACCCGATAATACAGCCGTCATCAAGTCTTTTGAATTTGGTTTTTCTGATGGTCATGAATGTAGAATTGCCATTCACGATCAAAAAGGGAGTAACTTCACCATCTTCATGGAGAATTTGTTGAAAGACTTGGCTTGTGCTGCGGCTCAAGCTTCTATGTCTGTTGAATTCGGCTGGGTTAATTCAGTTTGTCAATCAGGCGGCATTCCTTTGGAAAGTTGCACATATTACATGACGCCCATTGAAGTTGAAACTAACTTTGATGGCGGTAAATTCATGTATACCATAACAGCTTTGGACACTGGACACACAATGATATCCAACTCTGGTCAAGTTGAAGAAATTAAAGGTGAAGATGGAAATAACAGCATGTTTCTCACAGATGCAATTAGAACACTGTTAACTGATCCAAGATACCCACCTAATGTGTCAACAGTTAGCTTTTTAAAAAGCAACGGAGAAACAATTAGCCCTGTTGGTTTCGAGGATCATGACGGAGATAAATTCAAAGGCCCTAGAGGTGTTTGGGAAGGGAATCTGCGTGATAAACTTAACACAGCTAAAGATTGGCTCGTTAAATTCCCAACAGAAAATGGACACGGATGGATTCCTCAACATAATTCATGTGGAATAGAAGGCGGTGAAATCATCTTTTGGGAAGACCCAAAACCTCACCCTTCAGATAAACAGGAAAACGTAAACACAAGATGTATAGGAACGTATATTGTTAATGGCGGCAAAGAAAGTGCTGTAATACAATTTAACCCATCTATCAAATCAAACTTTCTCTCTTTGGGAATTGCTGGTGGTCAACAAGGGGGAAGAACTATAGATGGTGGTCTTAAGGATACTCAGGGTAAAAACCCCGGAGTTAAAAGGTCAAAAACATTTAAAAGAGAAAATAAGCCTTACAAACAAGCAGGTTCTGAAATGTCTGCTGCTGCTGATAGAAATTTGAATGATAGACATCCTGATGAAGCTGAAAAGAGAGCATCAGAGGCACAAGCAGAACAATTACGTGCTATGAAATTAAATTTTGAACCTATCAAGGCAGATTTAGTGGTGATAGGAAAGCCGGATGTAAGACCAAAAAATTCAGTCTATAATAAAACCATAAGCATAGTTTTCATAAATCCATTCCACTTATTGCCATCAGATGGAGGCGAATGTGGTGATTGGACAGTGAAACCAGATGTAAGAAATGAAATTTTAACTAATAGATCATGGGAGATAGAAGCGGTTACCCACAAGATTGAAGATGGGAATTACACAACAACATTTTCCCTGTTTCTACCAATGCCGGGAACAGATTTGGATATCGATAATACACTTGGTGGAGACCCTTGTGCATGGCAGCCCCCACCTTGTCCGTGAGGAATAGAACATGAATGTACTTGAACAGTTACAAAAAAGAATAGAAGAACTTGAGATGATGGTTACTCATCTTGGGACCACTTTGCAAGAAACAAAACGAAGGGCTTTTCCATCAAAGACTCAAACTGTAAGTCTGGATGGAATGACTCGTGCTCTTTGTATTGAAACAATTGATCCTTGGAAAGAAAACAGAGTTAGGTTCTATCATCCCAAATTACATGATCCAGAAACTAATTTTCTCTCTTTGCCTTTTGCTACACCAATCAATCCCATGGGTGGTTTTGATGACAGTGGTTTAAACTGGGTGCCACCTGCCGGAAGCACTTTGTGCATTATATTTGACAACGGCAACAGAGATGCCCCTTATTATCTGGGCACCACTTGGCACAGAGACAGAGGTCCGGGTGGTAGGGATCTCTTAAATCAGTTTCCTAACAGAGAATATGAAGCTGTTTATCAAGGGCACAGAAAAGGTTATGCCGTAGGCCCAAATGACGAATCTCAAGTTTATCCTCCATGGAATACTGAGAGTTATAATGGTAGAGACATCGATACAACTACAGAATTTATTCTGGACCCAAATGAACAAAAAAGAACAACGTATCCAAACATCTATGGTTTCAAAACGCCAGAAAAACATATGTTGAAAATGGTTGATGGCAATGCGAAATGTAATCGTCGCTGGAAACGATTGGAAATTCAATCAAGTCGTGGAAACTACATGATTTTCAAAGATGACCACATGCATTACGGTGGTCAATGGGCTCATCCAAATTGTGGTGTTGGTGGAGATGTAAATCAATGTTCAGAACACAGTGGGCAATTCCCTTATCTGACCGATGTTCATGGAAATCCAATTGAAGGAGAACAGCTTTGTAAGCCCAATTGTGCACAGCAGTCTGGAGAAAGTTGTGAAAGAATTTTGGGTGGTCACCCAAGAACACCTAAAGGAACAAAATACGAAGGGTCACAATCAGGAGCAAACCCATTCTTTAAACACCAAAACGAATGTAGACCTGTGAAAGGTCCGGGTACGCCACAAAACAACAAATTGGATTTACCACAAACAGGCATTCAGTTTATTTCAATTAGCGGTCAAAGCTTCCTGATGGATGATTCAGTTGAAGAGCCCAGAAAAACTCCAATTTGGGAACGTTCATTAGAGTCTTTTGATTTCGGATGTAATGATAAGTTCTTGGGCAAAATTGAAATGAAGACCGCTACTGGTCATAAGTTCGAGATGAATGACATTGAAGAAGAAACAGAGCTTCGAGGCGTTCAAAACAAAATTGAACTTTTGACTGCAACCGGCAACAAAATTGAAATGAATGATGAAACAGTTTTGCCTGCTGGGGAATCTTCTGACAGTTGCTATGCCGGACCAAGAAGAGGAATTCATCTTGAGAGCACAAGCAAACACGAAATTCATATGGTTGATGAATTAAATGAACAGTGTAGCCCACCAAGAAAAGAAGGTGGAACACCAGTCGCTAAAGCGACTCAAGCTTATGTTCAATTGATTTCCGGTTATGGTCTTGAGACTCGTTGGAATGATGATAACTCTCAGGAACAAACAGAACGTCAGTACATTCAGATATTACATCCACAACAAGCAAGAAGCGGAGCTGATCCAAAAGCAAATATTGAACGTGGGCCTCACTTCATGAGATTTCAGGGTCGTCCACAAGGAGAGCCGGGTGTAATTTTCTTAAGAGCTGGTGGGCATTCTATCAGAAGCACATATGACATGGATATTGTTTTAGTTGGAGACAAAGAGAAAAACCCATCAGACAAATTCACGTATGTGTCAAAAATGTTCATTACAGCTACAGAAGATGTGCATTTTCGTTATTCTGGAGAACTACATATATTCTTCGCAGAGAAACAAATTTTGCTTATGGCTGGTCGAGACTGCCCACCTCAAGAGGGCAAACGTTGCAAAGGCCCTTGTCTTTATCCGGTCATTATTGCTCGATGTCCAGTTATTTGTCCTTTGACAGGAATTACACACTGGACAGAAAAAGCTATTAGCGAAAGAGTTTTTGCTTCAGGTCATCACCCTTGTCAAGATCCACCAGATTGTAGTGGGGGAGATTGCAGTGAATACGAGTCAGCAATGGCGGGTGCTGAAGGTCCACCATGTGACAATGAATTTGGAGAAACAGAAATTGACACCGGTGCCGGTGTTGTAACAGCAACAGGGTCATAGAGGTAATTTAAATGGCAGATAAAAAATTCATAGGCTTGCAATACCCCTTGGTCAAAACACCAAGAGGAATCATGGCTCAAAAGAGCGGTGTTGATCAAATCAAAGCTGATTTATTGCAATTACTTCTAACAAATCCCGGAGAAAGAGTTATGTTGCCGGAATTTGGCACTCCTTTAAGGAGATTAATCTTTGAGCCTAATGATTTTACACTTGAGCAGCAAGCACGAGGTATGATTGTGGAATCTATCGAAAGATGGGAACCAAGGGTTGTAGTTGATGCAATTCAAGTAACTTCTAACTTTAATAAAAATGATCTAAATAAAGATGATACACAAGATGAGTTAGATGCTATTCTTGGCATCAAAATTGATATCGTCGATCCAGAAGATATTACCAAAATAGATTCTCTAGTACTAGAAGTGCCGTTGGGAGCAGTATAATGCCGTTGGAAAATTGTCCATTTGATGTAACCCCCTTTGATGAATCAAATTTAGTTAGAACGCCAAATTTGATTAACACTAATTATACCAACCAAGATTTTTGGTCTATGAAAAGCAGACTGGTTGGTTACATTAAGACAAACTTTGCAGATAGCTTTAATGACTTTGTCGAATCTGATTTAGCTGTTATGCTCATTGAAAACTGGGCATTCATAGCTGACACATTGTCATTCAAAATTGACCAAATTGCTAACGAAATATTCATTGATACAGTTTCTGAAGTAGATAATGCATTTCGCTTGTGCTTGTTGGTAGGATTTACTCCACAACCTCCAATTGCCGCACGTTCTTTATGGTCGGTTACAATTAACAATGTGCTTGAAACAGACATGGTTATTCCCACGCCTGTCACAATTGACATATCCACAGACGATGGGCCAAGAACAATAGAGTTGTATCCTGCCGATTCAGACAACAATCCTATTTTTGATGACAACATAGAAATTTCTGCTGGCAACTTCGTAAACACAAGCGTTGTCGGACTTGAAGGAAGAAGCAGAGATCAAACAACACAAGGAAGTGGAGCAGTAAGTCAAATTGTTCCATTGACATATGGGCCGGTAATTTGGAACTCTGTTCGTGTTTTCATTGACGGAATTGAATGGGAAAAAGTAGATTACTTCACTGACTCTGAAAAACGCAGAGAATTTAGAGTGGATTTTGATCCTGATTACAATGGTTTTGTATTATTTGGTGGATCAAAGGCAGGGCTAATTCCATACGATGGAGCAGAAATTAGAATTACTTATCGAACTGGCGGCGGAACAGCAGGCAATATCGTTACAGGATCAGTTGAAATTCAAAGAACCTTTTTGGTGCCCGGATTTGATTTTCGAATCCCAGTGTCTTTTATCAACTACACTAAAGGCGAATTTGGATATGCTGGCGATACAATAGATGACATCAGAAGAAAATTACCTCAGTATTTAAGAACACAAGATAGAGCTGTAGCTGGAGAAGATTACAAAACCCTTGCTGATCAGTTTGCAACTGAATTCAATGGTCAAATTGGAAAATCGACAGCGATTCTCAGAAACTATGGATGTGCAGCAAACATTGTCGATTTGTATGTTTTGGCCAGAGATGGCGAAACCAATCTCATAGAAGCCAATGATCAATTGAAAGTAGCTCTTCAGGAAATGTTTGATACTAAGAAAATGATCACAGATTATCTTTGCATTAAAGATGGAGTGGTCATTGAAGTAGACACGTCTATCGATGTGATTATGGATAAGTTTTACAAAAAGTTCAAGGATGAATTTGATGAAAGAATTCAAAGAAGAGTGAACTCATTCTACAATCTCAATAACTGGGAATACAATAAAGACTTAAAAAGTGTTGATTTAATTACATCACTGGCAGATATCAGGGAAATAAAAAGTGTGACTGTGGACTTTGAAACAGATGATGCAGATAACTCTGGCGAACTTGTTGTCGCTAAGTTTTATGAAATCATTAGACCTTCTAATACTACAATCAACTTCATATTTGAATAATGGCATTAAAAACAATAAATGAAAGTCCGAAAATTACGGACACTATTCGATTTGAAATTGAAACACCGAATGCAAGCGGTTGTTTTGTTGCCGATCCATACAAAGTTGACAGCTTGGTAATCTACTTCGTTGAAAGAGATTATCAGAAGCTTAATTATGGAAGTTACGATAAAACAACTTATGATGATGAATTATTGGCTTCCAGCATTGCAGCAGATGCTTTAGTTTGTCAAAGTCCCACTGATGAGAACATCCTTAATGCCACCAGATTAAGAGAACAACTGGAATCATCTAAAAAGACAAATACGTTCTATTTCAAAGATAGATACCCTCAGAAGGTAATTGGTACTGAGCTTTTCCCTGCATGGCTTTCGACTGATACAGAAAATGCCTTAATTTCAAAAGCAGAGGATGAAGATGGCAATGAAATGACGGGTGTTTTCAATTATGATTGGACGCCTGATGGAGATGCAAAAGAAGGTGATTATTTTCTTTGCTGGACATGGACGCCAAATATCGCTGGCGGAACATTATCATCCCACATTTCTTTCAGCGTTGGGACTGATCCTAAATCAGTATCAACTTTACCTAAACACCAGACAGTGGATGATAAATATACAACTTTGCTGGAACGATATCTTCCTGAAATGTACAAGCAAATTCTCTGCGATGGAGATTTGACCCCGGATACACTTGAGAAATTCAATGCTTCTGTCGCAGAAGGATTTACGCTTATAGAAGATTTGGCAAATCAAATCATCGATTTGTACGATGCAAATGTACTGCATCAATCTTTGCTTGTATATCTGTCAAACCTGTTTGCACTTAAATTGAAATCAACAGATTCCACTTTGTGGAGAAGGCAAATTAAACGTGCTGTCCCTGTCTTTAAAAGAAAAGGCACAATCACTGGATTGCGTGAAGCTTTCTCTCAAGCAGGCATGACACTGGATAAGCTGACTCAATACTGGCAGGTAGTTTCTCAGTATACTTGGGAAGAATCATTTGAGGTTACTGATAGCGTTGTCTTTGAATTAGAAAAAGATGTAATCACTCCAATTGATGAAGAGAACTTTTCTCTTTATGTTCGGTATGATGGAACAGATGAGTATGTTGAATTTTCAAAAGACTACGTGTCTTTTTCAGAAGATGATTGTACTTGGTTTATGACTTGGATCGGAGAAGACCTTTCAGCAAACCCTGTGGCCCTTGCTGTAGGGGACATTGTTAGAGTAAGGTACAAATACAAAGAAGTCCCAAGTAGTCTTGAGCAAAATATCGAAGATTACATTTTGACTCTGCCTCTTGCAGATCAAAGGGATGAAGCTGACCAAACCTATCCTCCAAAAAACTGGAATGTGAGATTGATTGAAGAAGATGATGTAATGTTCGATGTCGTCATACCAGTAAGACATCCATTTCAAGAACCATTGATTTTCGGTCAAATTAGAACCGAGTTTCCATACAGTGAAAATATTTACAACATGGAAGAATACAATGGATCTACACGTGATTCTACAGATCCGTGTTACATCGACAAATCATTCAGAGATCCTTGTGGCAGTTGCATCAGCAGTAAAATTACCGTAGATGTTTCTGTCAAAGAGTTATCAAATGAGCGAATGGTAGAGACGCAGGAGATTTTGGATGAATACACTCCTTTTCATTCCGTTGTTCATTCCATTAATTTCTCAGGAGAAGTATCAGAATATATTCAACCACCTGTAGAAACAATAGAAACTCTTGTTTTGATTTCAATGACAGAAAAAGTTTTGTCTGGTAACTTCAATCCAATCTTCCATAGAGTGATCCCAGATGGGCTTTTAGATGCGTTTAAAGTTGCCAGAGATGATTTGGCAGAACAAACAACTGTTTTAAGTGGCTTGAGTGGTACAGGATACAATCAACATATTTCTGTAGTAGCTCCAGATGTTAATTTTGATAATTTAGGAATAATACCAAGCTATCACATATTTGAAGTTTTGTCTCCACATGTTCATGCGGGAACATACTTAATTGACTTGTTTGATAAAAACACAGCACGAATTATTTCAGCAATCAGTGAACCAATTAATCAATCGCAATTTACATTTCATTTATCTAATGTAACATACACCAGCACAAGCTCCACAATCACACAAAGCAATCTGTTTCAATTAACAGATGCTAATGTTGATTTTGCTGGCCTTAATGCCAAGTCTATTTGGGATGTTGACAACACTCCTGATTATACAGGATCTGCTTGGACTGTAAATATCCCTGCTTATGGATCAACTTATGACATCGAATCAATTGACCCAAATGGCATAGTTTTCTTAGTAGATGATGGAACTTTGCCATCAAGTGACGCTTCTGGAATTACATACACGCTTTTAAATGATGATGCTGAAACGGTGGCAACAAGTACAACAGGTGAACTCGATGTCACAGATCGTGCATTGATTAACCTAAATGATGCTTTTTTGCTGGATATTGCTGAAGTTGCTAACATTGGCGATTACATTGAATACGACGATGAAGAGTATGAAATTTCGGAATTTGATGGCAATAATATTTACATTATTGGCTATTCTGATGGGGATGCAGCAGGGGCAGACATATCTATCAGGAAAAGACTTGTTAGAAACAAAGTTGGATATTTTGGATATCGAGGCTTGACGCTTACAACAGCAGCAGATCATGAATCTGGTTTAGGCATTTTGAATGGAAATAATGCTCCTTCTGATGAAGATTTGATCACAGATGACAGTAACTTTTATCAGAATTACTTGTTTAAGATTGATGATGATTATTACAAGATTGCTTTCATCAGCGGAGATGAAGTAATTCTGGAAGGTCAACACCAAGATTGGACAACCACAGATAATGGTGGAACAGCCGTTACATATGATGTTCTTCATTTTGAAAAGAATTCTTACGAAATCAAATTCGATGCATTCGATCAAATCGATAGAGATGGACATGACATTGTTGAACGTCAAATTTTGGATTCTGCCGCTGGGACTGTAGCTATTAATATATTGCAGTCTGGCGGGAGTGGAAGCCAAGTATTAGAACATGTTACACAAGAAGAAAACATCTCCTACTCAGTTGAATGGAGCAATGGAGAAACAGAAGAGGGCGATTTATGATACAAACAAGCATTGAAACTAAAGGTGACGTGGAAATCATTGTTGAGCACAAAAATGGTGAAATTGAGTTTATCGATTTCCCTAATACCGTATTAAGAAAGGGTCGCCAAGCCTTAGCAAAAACATTAGCCAATGACCTTGGAGATGGATTTGACTTCTACATTACCAGAATAGAATTTGGTGATGGTGGTACACAAGGTGGGGTCAAAAAATTTGTAGATGCGGGACGAACTGGTCTTTTTGGCGTTACAAGACTTTCAAAGCCTGTGGTGGCAAACATAGATAGTTCTGTGCCAGAACAGGTTATTCTAACTTCAGTGGTTGCCTTTGATGAACTTGTAGGAGTTGCCATCAACGAGATGGGACTTAAAATGGCAAGTGGTGATTTGTACAGCATGACAACATTCCCGGATTTAAGTAAAACAGCAGACATGCAGCTCACCTTCAACTGGCGCTTAAATTTCGTGTAATTAAAATATTGGCCGGAGGTGTATCATTCCACGTGTAGAATTAATTGACGTACCGCTTTTTGGTCCTAATGACCCCTATCATTACGAATATGATAATATTCCATTACAGGCTTTGATGACACGTCAAGAGCTAATTAATTTAGCATTGGATGATGTAATTGAAGAGATGAGAGATGCTATTGGCACACAGGGGTCTGTGGCAAATAGATTAAACCAATCAATATCGGCTGATGGCAGTTTGAAATCGACCGCTATCGATGATGCCGCTCATAGCATTGAACAACACACTGATTCAGACGATTATGTTCGCATGACCAAAGCTGAATCAGATAAATTAGCATTAATTGCTGATGAAGCTAGTGATATCACACTTCAAATTGACAACACCGAAGACGATCCTGTGAATCTTACCAGTGGCGAAGTGGTATTTCAATCAACATCTTCAGTAGATGTTGAGCTTGAATCTCCTAATATCGTTAAGTTCAATTTAGGATTTGATACAGCAGCCGCTCATCGACATTACTATGGTCTCGAACCAGTTCATTCAGATTTGGTTGAACCTGACTATATTAACTACAAGGTAAATTCAACATCCACTGCTTTTGTTAGCGGGTCTCTTCGTGTTTATGTAAATGGAATCAGGATATTTTCAGATGTGTCTATTTATGTGCCCGGACCTTTAGTAGATGATCCTTGGAGTTTACTTAAATTCACGCCGACCCCCGCCAGTGGGACATTCGCATTGTCGGCAGCAATTTCAGAAGATGATGTCATTAGAATTGATTTCGATACATCTTTAGTTTAACAATGGATTTAGACATTGGATTTATAGTTCTTAACCCAGATAGAGATTTCGATGGGCTAAGGATTACTACAAACACACTTTGTTGTGCAAATTACGATACGATCTGTATCGTAGCCAAGGACACGTCTCCCAAAGAGACTAAGCCAATGAAAGAAATATGTCCTGTTTACAAAGGGCAGGACACAATCACTTCACTAATTAATGCTGGCATGAAGAAACTGAAGCACAAATGGGGCTTCATAGTATTCGCTGGCAGCAGAGTCAAAACAAATATTCACCGAAAACTTCCTTCCTTCATCAACAGTGAAAAAGATATAGCTTTTCCTATTGTCAATGGAAAAACGACCTTTGATGAAGGCTCCAGTGATGGTATATTATTGAACAAAGAGTTTTTTGATTCAGTAGGGGAATTCCCCTGCATTAAACGCTCTGAGTACAATGAATTTGAAGTCTCTAAGTTTCTATGGAGTTGTAAAGCATTAGAACAAGGAGCTGTCTTCAAAGCCATTGCTGGAATGAGAATTTGCTAAGTGAATTATTTCAAACTAATCAATCCAGAAAGACCGGGTTACGATTGGATACCAATGTTAAATTGGCACACCCGTTCTGAACGGACACCCATTCATTTTGGAGATGGAGTTCAAAGAGAAACAATTTCTCTAAGAATAGAGATTTTATTCTGTCGTGAACATGGTCGGCAAGACATAGAACAATGTTTAAATGACAGAACTCCAGTTGACATAATACTTCAGGTCGGACCTGCAAGTAATACATATCGAGAAGCCAATCTTATATCTTTTCAACATACACTCTCAAGCACCGGCACAATAATCACCGAAGCCACTTGGGCCTATGACGAATCTGAACATCAAAGCCCTCATCATATATTTCAAAAACCAGAGCCTGAAAACATTCCGTGGAAGGTTTATGGATTCTAATCACAAGGAGAATTAATGAACAAAAAACCCATTACGGGAATATGGAAAATTGAAAACTATAAAATTAAATTTGTAAACAGTTTTCAATGGATATTCGAAGCGTTTGATCAAGAAGGTAACCGTGTTTGCTCCAAAGCTTTTGTGCAATTAAGCAATAGACCAAATCTTTTAGATAAGGAACTTACTGTCACTTATTTTAATTTAGAATGCACAAAATTAAATGAGATTCTCCTCCCTGAGAGGCTCTATGATATCAACCGTGTAGTTTTAAATTCACATGATGGTTGCCACAATCTCATAGAAAGATGGACTCTTAATGAGGCATGTGTAAAAGAAGTTAACTTTGGAAAACTTGATAGCTCTGGAAACAAGTTTTCCAAAGTTGAAATCAAAATAAGCTATGCAGATTTTGATAAATCATTTGACAAAAGAGACTCAGACCTAATTGACAAAATCAGAAATAAGAGGCAAGAAATTATGAAAAGCGACAAAAGTCATTGCGAGCGAACAAAAGAAGAACGAGAGTTCATAGAATCCCCAGAATTTCAAATGGCTATCAAAAAAATTGATGAACGTGTGTCTGAAAAAACAGAGACTGGGGAAATACTCAACTACAACTTTAACTTTGATTTTAATTTGTACCCAGAATCAAAAGAGGACAAAGAGACTCTTTATCCTAAGAAAAAGAAAGATGTGAATTACCAGAGTCCAGTAACTTGGACTCCTAAGCCTCGAAAGTTTGAAAAGCTTGAATTGCGTGAATCGAATGGAATGTTTGAGGTTTGGGGACAGATTATATGTCCCCTTACTAAAATTCCTCATTGGAGTGAATTGACAAATGAAGAAAGAGCAGACATTGATTGGAGTTCACTTGAAATTGTTGTCAAGAAGTCTTGTAATTCTCCTGCTGTAGGCGAATGTACTTCCTTACCAACACCCAACGTTTGTCAAGATCTATCTCGCCCGAATCTAATTTAACAAGGTGAGAGATTACATCTTCGACTGATTCGAAGATTTCTTCATCAGAAAAGACATCGAATAGCCATCGAGGGAGTTTATGCATTCCTCCTTCGATTATGCAGAAGCGGGGTTTGTGCTGCATTTCTGCAACATAAACCTCGTTGGCAGTTCCCCATTGGGGGACAGATGGATCGACGACTGCAACAAGGAAGTCTGAGAGGTCTACGAAACGAAGGTCATAGCGTCTATAATCCCCGACATAAGACCTGAGCTTTTCGAAGCGGCCTTCGTTTTGTAGCCTCACTTGTGTTTCTTTGTCTTCCCCAATTTGCATTTCAAGCCCACCCGGTTTATTAGTGGGATCAATGTAGTGGATGTTCAATCCAGCCGCATTTGAAAGCTTGATGAATTTTCTTCTCCAAGCAACGCCATGGTCAGCCACAAACTCCATTGGACCACTCAAATACGCTGTTGCTTCATCTAACTTACCCATAATTCTGCTCCATTTTTTACTCTAATAGAAAAAGCAAGAATATCACAAGGAGAAATTGATGTCCAGAGAACTTATTACGAAAACAGATGAAATCTTAGAACGATCTGAACTCCCGGACAGACACAGTTATTTTCAGATCAAAAAGTTCATCATAGGCAAGGAATGCACAGTTCAAGGACAACTTTGGCAAATTGTCAGAGAATTAAAAGCAAGAAAAGAAACTGTGGAATCCTTGACAAAACAGCTCGAAGATGCTGCTGACAACATGGACCTCATGGATATTCAAATCGAAAGACAGGATCGTATTATCAATGGAAAGCTATCAAATTCTGTATTTGAGCATCAGACATCCCTTGATCCTTTAAATATTAAGGAAGCTGAGATAAATAAGAGAAAGCTCGAACGTGAAAAGAAACACTTAGAGGAATCCACAGAAAAGGTGAAGCAAAAAATCAAATTCACTCAGGAGGAATCTGCATATTTTCTATCTGCGTTTGAGGAATTAGAAAAGATTGAAAAATTAAAGCCAATGGACGATTCTGAAGCACAAGCTGAGTATTGGAATGAAAAATTGCTTGAAGAATTCAATCTTAGAATTTTACTTCGCAAACCTCTTGATCCTGAACTTGTTAAAACAATCATGGCGTTAAATGACAATTCACCTGTCAAAAAGCACCTTTCTGTTATGTTACAAAAAGTACAACACAGCATGATAGAAAACAATGAAAAGGCGCTTGAGAAATTAAAGCCGAAGGTCAAATTGGAAGGAAGAGCACAAGGCAGGGTGAATAAAAAATGATTGATAAAATTTCATCTTTAGATGACGATTACGTCACAGGTGATCTATCTTTGTTCCCAGAAGCTTTGGATGACAAAGAGACACTCTGGGAAGCAACAAATAACTCTAAAACCATATTAAAACAAACATTGCCATATAATGGCAAAATTGTAGTTGTGGAATCAACTGAAGGGTTTCCTGAAAAAGGTCAAATTAGAATTGGCGGTGCACCAGAAGGTGATGGAGCTTTTGAACTCATAGTTTATGAGAAGAAAACAGCACACACTTTCCAAAATCTCAAAAGAGGATTTGCGGGCTCACGACAAAATATGTGGGCTGGTCAGGAGAACTTTGTCACAAATTCAGTTGTTGCTGAACATCATAATGCTATCAAAGATGCAATTATCAACATGCAGACCAATGCGGGCCTAGAAGAAAACCCAGAAGCTGAGTCTCTTAATGGAATTTTGAAAGCTCAGGAAGTTAGATTCTTGGCACCAAAACCTCAATTCAGAGCTTTTCCAATCAAAGGACCAGCTCCCATGAAAGTTCGTTTTCAAAACTTTTCAACAGGACATGCTGTTCGTTATCTTTGGGACTTTGGCGATGGAAGCACTTCACTAGAACGCAGTCCTACTCATCAATATAACACAGAAGGTAAATACACCGTTAAACTCAATGTTATTACCTCAACTGGTGCTCAGGGTGTAGCTACAAAAACTGAATACATAGAAGTAAATAATGATGAATCAATTCCATTCTTTTATGTTGAAAGCACCAGCAGCCCCTACTCTGTCAAAACAGCCTCAGAATTAACCGCTGCTGGAACACCTACTTCTCCAAAAGAGTTTGTTTTTGTAGATCAGACTGATGGTGAAATCGTTCAAAGAAACTGGGTTTTTGGAGACGGAGAAAGTGAGACTCAGGAAGATGCAGACATACATGAAACGTCTCACATCTTTACCAATCCGGGTGAATACACTGTAACCCTGTTGGTTATTTTCAGTGATGGTCGATTAAAGAAAGTAGAACTTACCGATCTTTTGACGGTGTTGTAGGAGATTATAAATGGCGGTCCCCACAAGCTCAAACTACCCAGAAGCATTCGATACCGATGACAATCTTTTTGTTGTTCATGATGGTCTTAGAATGACTTTGGCAGAAGATTATAATCCCGGAGATACATCAATCACAGTTACTGGAGATGCTTTAGTTTTAAGTCGTTTTCCCGAAACTGGAATTATAACGCTCACAGAACAATGTAGCGACGTAGAAGATCGTGCCATATCGTTCTATTACTCAAGTGTAAATCAAGAAGACTTCAAATTTGAAGGTTTAGAAATACTTCCTAATTTCACTGATGTGATTAAGCCTAAAAGAATAACAAATGTTACTCAAAACGTAATGGCTCGTCACCACAACCATCTGAAAGATGCTTTGATTGCCATTCAGGAATTTTTGGGAATTGAGGGAACAGTAGACACTCAGCCTTTTGGACCAACTCTTGAAGGAAGAATCAATTTCCTAAGACAATTAGTACTGCGTCCAAGAGCTTGGTTTAGAATGAACAAAAGAGTGGGATTAGTTCCCTTGACAGTTGAATTTACAGATATGAGTTTCAGGCTGGGTACAGATGGCACAGCAGGAAATATTACTTTGATTTGGGACTTCGGAGACAATGACACTTCTGTTGTATCTCTTGTTTCTATCATCAGTGCTACAGATGAAGTCCCAGATGGATATGAAAATTTTCTTGTCTTGGATGAAGATGGTGGTTCAATTGAAAAAACTTACAATTCACCGGGCTTGTACACCGTTAAATTAACTGCTTCTAACGACTTTGGAGAAGACACTGTGGTCTTTGAAGATTTAATCAAAGCTCGTGTCACAGCTCCAGATGAAGCCGTTATCAGATACACTCCAATTACAGCAAGTCAATCTCAAGAAGCTGGTGTGCCTTCTGATGGGCCTTTTACTACTCCACCCAAAATCAGATCTCCAATCAATGAAATCATCAATATCGAAGTGCCAGAAGGTGAGAATGCAGCAACTCCAAATATCAGCTTTGGAGGAGAAGCTTTAAATGAAAGCGGAAATGCCATTGATCCTATCACGAGTTACATTTGGGGAATCAGCGATGACCTACAACACGAAAACAGCAGACTCACAAAAGCTTTGTTTAGCATTGGTGGAATTTACGATTTGAAGCTCAGAGTAGATACTGAATTTGGAGCTTACAGAATTACAACGTATGAAGATTCGATAGACATCATCGAAAACACGAACCTGTGGATGTGGATCTATACAGATTCTGTAACAACAAGACACTATGAATATGGATTGATTAGTGAAACTTTCAAAACAACCACTGTTCCGACTTTGACATTAACTCGTGATGATTCTTTCTTGGATGGAGTAGCAGAAGAAACTAAGCAAAAGCAGGAGTTCAGAAAGAATGCTGGCTATGCCCAGAGAGGCTCAACTGCTTCCGGGAAACAAGGAAGTGTTCTTTTGTATTGGGCTTCTGGTAGATCTGGATCAGACTCAGCTTCAGATGAAGAAATTACAGTTACTGAATTCGAAGGATTTGGTGGCACTTATATTTCTCGGTCCCCTATTTCAAGACCATGGAACTGGGTTAGTTTTAACTCTAACCAACAGCTTTATTTCGCTTTTGGAGGAACAACGGATGCTATTGCACCAAGTGTTTCGCCAACAAATTTAGTTAGTCAATCTGTCAATTTAACCTCTTTGAGTGTAACAACAGACACTTTAACTGATAGCGATCTTCTAAGTGGGGCAACGGAGCTGAAACAAAATCCATCGGCTTATGACGATGATGGAGTTTCAACTTACGGACACTTCAGCACATATCGCTCTGCGTCTCAGGACAACACTGGTTATTTCTGTAGAAATGACGGAGTGGGACCATTCTTTAGGCTGAAGAGTTTTTACAGAACAGAAGGGACTTTGGGCTCTACAGTTCAAACATTTAGAAAGCTTCAGGACATTCAAGGACCGACCAAAGAAGAGGGCGAATTCACAGATTTGATTTCCGGTATCTACTTCATAAATAACTCTGGTTCAATTTCAGCTTGGAACAATAGTGCAGAGACTTGGAGTACTGGTGGTCCGGGCGTGAATTCTGTTCTTTATCGAAGTCTTCAGGACACGACAGTAGCTGGCTTTGATGATCCAGCAAACACTTTATTGCTGGACTCAGATGGTGATCGTAGAGCATACATTTCATTTGATTACAGTGCTGAAGCTTTTCTGAAGTTTAGTGAGATTGATTTAACGTTCTCTTCACTGGGCAGTCGTCCTGAAGGAACTCAATTTATTATGAGTGTTTATTGATATGGCTTTTCCTCCTGTACCATTATATCCAAAAGCAATTGACGATGATTCAACTTTGTATCTTGTCTACAACACTACAGAGACAAAGATATGCGTAGAAAATCCGGCATGGTCTCAGGAAATTGAAATTATACCTGTCAAATCAGACAAGCCTGAAATTTGGGCCGATAATGGCTTTGGCAACATCAATGGAGAATTGTTTTATTACGATTCAGTTGAAAAGAACTCTGATGGAAAGGTCTATAAGCTCAAAGATTGTGCCAGAGAATTAGGCGGCAGTCCATCTAAATGGAACAGGAAAGGAACTTGGGTTAGAAGTTATGTTGTAGCTGAACATCACAATCAGTTGGTAGACTCCATCCTGAAAATGGAGGATTTTACAGGAATCAATTTTGATGAACGACAAAGAACACTTGATTGGCGGATTAGAAACCTTGAAGAACTGGCAATCATATTTGATGACTTTTCCTGTCCAGATGTCAACTTCACATTCAACACAACTGAAATTGACAATGAAGCAGGTGTTTTAGCGACATACATTGTTGAAATCAGTGCAACAACTCTTTCAACGTCTTTTAGACTCGATTTTGGCGATGGAGAATTTACAACAACAGAATTATCTGGAACGCACACTTATGCCATCAATGCCACTATTGATCCAGTGGTAACAGTCTCAAATGACAAGTGTCAGATCATTCAAACACCAATTGAAAGAGACAATCCAGCAGAACCGCCACCTCCTATTGATGATGAATTTGAAGTTCCATTTCCAGACCCTGTCCTTGTTCCAGATTTCACTTTTGTTCCATGTGATGTGCCTGAGCCAGAAATTCAAATTCCACCAATTGTATTGCCTTGTGCTGATGTAACAGAAGGGGTAAACATCTCTATCGGAGACATCAATATTCCAGATCAAATCACCACTGACATTCCCGGAGATATCCCAAGTCAGATTATTGTTACTGGAATTCCTTCTATTATTGTAGTTGATCCACCAATTCCACCAACAATTGTGATTGATCCACCGATCCCACCAACGATTGTGATTATTCCACCGGAATCGCAAATTTCTTTGAATGTCGATGATATTGAATTTCCTATGCTGCAAATTGATCCAGCGTCAATTCCTCAGATGGAAGTTCAAATGACAATGGTACGACCAGTAGAAACTCCTCGTATGTTTTCCAGCAATGACTTTGAGGCAAGCGAATTTGGTGAAGAGTTTGCAGACATTTTTGAAGCTCAACAAACATCCAAAATTGAATATGAAACGGTAGGTTTGCCAGAAGAAATTCAAATCGTAGCTCCAGACAAAATGCCAAAAGTCGAAATAGACTCAAAAGGTCTGGAGAATATGATCAAAGACATCAAACTTGATACATCAGAAGCCAATATTCCAACTGACATCAAAATTCATGGGCCAGAATCTCCTATACCGACTCAAATTGATTTAGTGGGACAGGATATTCCTGATGAAATCGAACTCGTATATAAAGGGCAATCAATTCCTGTTGAAGTTGAAATACAAACCCCTCAGTCAATCAAATTGGAATTTGAAGGAAAGATACCAATTGAACAACCAGATCCAATTAAAGTTGATGTGTTTACAACAGTTGAGGTTCAGGGATTCCCTGAAGGAATTGATTTGGTTATTCCAGAAGACATTGGCATTCCATTAATCTTCCCTGAAGAAATGCCAACAGTTGAAATGGTCTATCGAGGCAGTCCAATTGACTTAAAGATAAGCATGGATGAAATGGTTTCAAAAGATGACAATGGAAACCAATGTGTGATGATCGTTCCGTGCAATAAATAAAAGTGCAAAAATGTCGTTGCCTTACTACTGTAAGGTATGAAAAAGAAAATTAGCGGCATCTATGCCATCATCAATAAGACAAATGGAAAGCGTTACATAGGGTCTTCTAAGCAAATAAAATACAGGTGGAGAAGTAACCATATTCCTCAATTAAAAAAAGGGGAACATTACAACACTCACCTTCAACACGCTTGGAACAAATATGGAGAAAAAAACTTTGATTTTCAAATCCTAGAAGAATGTAATGAGTCTAATCTTGTAGAAAAAGAAGAACACTGGATAGAACATTATAAATCTTGGAATCGAAAACATGGTTACAATCTTGTACGTTATGTGGAGGGCAGGCCAGTTTACAGTGAAGAAACAAGAAGGAAACGTTCTAGTATTTGCATGGCAGGACAAGACAAAGAAATTATTGAGTTGGCAAAAAATGGTGTTGGCAAAAACACAATAGCAAAAAAGTTGGGGGTTAGTAGAAATGCTGTGTACAAACATCTCGAACACAACGGTCTTCACAAAAACGAAGGCAAAGGAAAGATTGTCAAACTCACTAAAAAGGCAAAACAAAAAGCGGTTAATCTTAGAGAGCAAGGAATGACATGGAACGAAATTTCTGAGGCAGTTGGCGTAAGTGAAACTCAATTAACCAGAGCAGGAATTAAAATTGCCGATGACAAATATGGCGGGAATGTTAATCGTGAAACATACCGAACAGTAACTCCTGAAATAGTTGAAAAGGTTAAGCTACTTCGGGAAAAAGGGATGTATTGGGAAGATATCGAAAAAGAAGTAGGAGTAAGTCGTTTTGCACTTCATCAAAATGGAATTACTCAAAAATTTGTTAGAAAAAGAAAAGGTGAAAAGAGAAGAAAAATAACAGACGCTGATCGACAAAAAATTTATGATCTATTTGATAGCGGAAAAAGCATTACAGAAATATTTAAAGTTACGGGAATTCCAAAATCCACTATTAGACTTCAACTTAAGAAAAGACAAGAATGAGAATTAAGAAAAGCAAAGACAGAAACGAGTATATCAACGCTGATGGAATTTGGGTGCGTAACTTCAACAACAAGGGTGTTCCACATATTGACATCAACAAAATGTTCAGCGAAAAAGAATACCAAAAGCTTCTTAAAAATGAAATTTCTAATAGATCAAGAAATCTTCAAAACATAGATGAAGAAGAGATTTGGTTCAACAAAATCATTATTGTTTCTGATGGATATGACTTTGAAAACAAAAGCAAAATGCTTCGAAAGATCCCTCAAGACGTAGCGGTAATTGCTACAAATGGAGCTTTAGCGAAATGGAATTTGCATTTAGGAGAAGATCCTAAACCAATTAATTTGTACATTGTCAACAATCCTTATAGTGAATGCACCAAATATCTCCCTTCCTTAACAAGATACTACCCTGTATGCGTGTCATCTATTAGAACTTGCCCTGAGTTTTTAGACAATTACCATGGTCAGGCTTATTTTTACGAACCATCTCAACAAAAAGATTTCGGCTCACCTTATTCAGCAAAATATCACATTGATGACTACAGAAATCCCATTTGTGCAGCGATAGGAATTGCTGCACAATTTAAAACCAAGAAACTAATGTTATTTTGTTGTGATGATTCTTTTGAAAACGAAAGGTCAGCAGCAGAAAAACTTCCTAATGGATTGTGGACTTATCCACAACAATTGAAGAGCCAAAAAATCATAGATGCAAATCTATTTTGGTATAAACAAAGAGAAGATGTTGAGATTGCTGACCATTCTAGTTGCGCAGAATATTCAAATGCTCAATATATAGAAAAGGAAACTGAGATCATTAGTTTCTTTGAGGATACACAGGAGTAAACAATGTCACAAAATGATAATCAGGAAGAATCATTTTCAATTCACGAGTTTAAGGGTTGGATGTCAGAGCAGGATTTATCTGACTTTTTTGACATTACTGCCAAACATGATAAAAGAACACATGAATATTGCGGCAAAGAAGCTCGTGCAAAAGTCAGTCGTGGCAAACTTCTAAAAAGAGCAATCTCAGAAGATGCTCTCATAGAAGATTTGGTTGAAGAGTTTGCAGATTGCGGTGGCGTGATTACAGCAGTTAATGGCAAAATGCTTACAATTGAAACTGATTTAGGACTTCTTCAGCTCCCCAGATTCTGCGTCAAAATTAAACGGGAAGTATGAACTGTCGCTATAAGTTGAACTGTCGCTATAAGTTGAACTGTCGCTATAACAACTGGTAGTCGAAAAAACAGAAGTAGAAGTGGAAGTGTCTATCCAAATATCATTCTTTGAAATGGTATCTTTGGGCATTACAGCCCAAAAAGTATGCGTCTTCAGTCTTTGTTCTAGCCAATAATTTCTCATTTCATCCCCTGATAATTTCTAAATTTTCAGATACATTGCACAGCATGGATTCATCGACTTTTACATCACCATGATGAATATCTGCGTGACAATTTTTACACACTACAACAGTTTTGACAACCATAATGCAAAGCAACTCGTTGCATGAAATCAAGTAGTTCTTTACGACGATTCTTTTGTCTAATTCTAACTTTTTCTTTGTTTCTTTGGTAACTTAATTTACTTCTAATAGATTTTGCTGCTATTTTAGCGGGATCAGATTCATACTCTGCCAATGTATTCGGCTTTCTTTTGCCTGTTTTTAGGATCAGAGATGTATTTTTTGTAATACGTTTTTTGGCAGATTTTCGACCTGATTCACGTCGTTTTTCAATGTCTTTGTAAGGCATGGTTTATTATCGTTACTACATGGTCATTCCTTGAGCAAAGGTAATTCCTTTTTCATAATTTGTTGTAATAGCTGTTGTGTGCGTAACTGCCTTCCATGTTGCTGAAGCACTTGCTGAATTTCCACTTTTCTTCCATGAAGAAAACGGCAAATGAGATTCTGCCCCAATTGAAGAGCCATTAATATACAGCATGCCTGTCGTACATTCCTGTTCACATTTCCTGTGAATTCTGTAATCGTTTGTGATTATACCTAATGCCAAACCAAAATCCGTATCATTGTAAATACGAATAGCATCATCTACTGAATCAAATGGGATAATTGCAGCATGTGGTCCAAATACTTCTTCTTTGAAAAATCTTTTGTCGCCCCATTCACATTGAAAAACAAATGGTCTCAAAAAATGACCTTCTACAGGTGAGCCAGCTTCATTTCCATCATACAAAACCTGAGCATCCTCGTCATCTCGAACCATTTTATTATAAAACAAAACTTTGTCTTTTTGTTCAGCACTAATCAATGGTCCGTACATCGGAGGATTATTTTCAGTTGGTGCTCCGGTTGTTGCTTCTATTCTAACTTTGTCTACAAACTTTTTAGCAAAGGTATCCAAAATTCCTCTTTGAACAAGAATTCTACTGCCAGATACACATCTTTGCCCAGAAAGTTTAAAAGCACTCGCAAGACAAGCATTCAAAGCCAATTCTTGATCTGCATCATCAAACACAATAACAGCAGATTTTGATCCACATTCTGTACTGCATGTTTTATTCCAAGTGGTTGCACAATGTTGTCGAATCAATTGACCTACTTCTGCACTTCCCGTGAATAGAATGACTTCTACATCAGCTCTAACTAAGTGATCGCCAGTCTCTCCATCTCCATGCACAAGATTGAACACACCCGGAGGAAAACCTGCTTCATCATAAAGTTCTGCCATTTTTTGAGCAATCATTGGGGTAAGTTCAGAAGGCTTATGAACAACAGTGTTTCCTTCAACTAAAGCTGGTGCAGAAGACCAAAATGACCCAATTGCTAAAGGGAAGTTCCAAGGGGAAATGACAGCAACAACCCCTTTAGGCTTTCTAATGACACGAGCGTCTTTTTCGCTGATTTCAGATGCGATACACTCACCATATGGCTGGCGACCCGACGCCGCAGCTACTTGGCACATATGCAAAGCCTCAATAACTTCAGCGTGAGATTCATTGAGATTCTTACCAGTTTCATCGGAGATCATTCTCTTGAGAATGTCGTGGTCTCTCTTAACCAATTGTGCCAAAGTATCAAAGAGTTCGGCACGTTTCACTCGGCTTAACTTTCTCCACTCTGGAAAGGCGTCTCTTGCAGCTTTAACAGCTTTTTCAACTGTATGTTTTTCTGCCTTGGGAAAAAGGCCATACTCTTCTTTATTCGCTGGATTTTGTGCACGAACAAATGCATTCGCTGATTCTTGGCTAAAAAGTCCTGAAATGAAGTGTTTACCTTGATACATGGACATTTCCTTTCTTAGGTTTATTTAATTCTAATTTAAAGCAATTTTGAGGTCAATAGCATCAAACACCGATTGCCAATCTCCATCATATTTTTGTCTGTAGAAAATAACACTTGGATACCAATCAATTCCTGTGACTTCCCATCTCGGATCGCATCGAAACGACAAAAGACCAATAGATTTCTTGCTCATAGCTCCCGCCAAATGAAGAATTGACGTGTCTACAGATATGATCAAATCCATAGCATTTATGATTTTGGCAGTATCATAAAAATCTTGAATTTCACTACCGTAAAGCTCCATATCTTCACAACCATAGATCAATTCTTTGTCATGAATTGTCTTTTGCAGGACAAAAGGCTTGATCTGAGGCCAGTCAGCGAATTTTTCTTTGAAAAATCTAAGACAACAACATCGCTCATCATTATTAGAATGTTCCGGGTTGCCTTCCCATCCGATTCCAACTTTGAAACAATCTTCTGGCAAATTCAGATCAGATAAATCCGTGACATCAGGAACTGAGATGTAAGGGAAATTAACTTCTGGATTATCAAAATGAAAAGGCAGGCTCATTGAAGGAATGTGATAATCGTGATCGGGAATATGTGGGTTATCACGATCAATCATTTGATCTACTTCAAGCTGTTCAAACAATCGATGTAGAAAAGAAGAGCAATGCAAAATTACTTTGCAATTTTCTTCTTTTAGCCTTGGGATATAACGGGCAAACTGAATATTGTCACCAAAGCCCTGTTCGCAATAAACGATAACAGTTTTACCATCAAGTGAATCATCACCATTCCACCTTTCACTGTCTTGATAGGTGTCTCTATAATATTCCATCTTTGGATGGCTTAATCTGTCTAAACATTCAGGCTGCATAATTTCTCCTTTATCTTTCCGTAGAACTTTGAAAGAGTAACCATAGTTTCACATTCTAAAGTTCCTGTTTCACATTCATCTGTTACAGTGGCTGGTGCTACTTTTCTGTGGTGACAACCTAAACATTTCAAGCTCTCAGCAGTAACTGCATTCATGTTCTCTCTGTAAATTCTTGTTTCGGGAAGGATTGAACCAAAGAACGTCACTCCCGGTGTATTCACAGCTTGTGCAACATGAAATGGGAATGAATCAATTCCAACAAACAAAGCAGCATTTTTCATGATTGTTGCCAATTGTTGAAATGTCGTCTTCCCTCGAAAATCATATAGACCATGAAGGCCATTGTCTCCTTCGACTCCAACCCAAACAATTTTGTATCCTAGTTGTTTTTCAATCATAGATGATAAAGGGATGAACCCAACCCCTTCACTCCAGTTACGTCCAACCCAAGCAGTTTTTCCTGCGTGTATAACCACATAAGGATCATCAGGCAAACCTTCAACAGCAGAATAACCAATGAATGGGTCTTGTGGTTCGATGTTTGATTCAATGCCATAAGATTCTCTGATGTTAACCAAAGGCATTCTCTCGTAGGCATAATCAAGGTTATATCTCAGGTGATAGGAGGTCGCATCAGCTTTTGTTTTTGATACGACTTCATCGATGTATGGGTTGTCTATCAAAACCTTGGGGCAAACAGTGTGAAAATCGATTTTGGCATCAGGGTATTTCTCTCTCAAGCCCGGCAGAATTGATGTTGCCACTAACACATCTCCATTAGCTCCTTTTCTTTGAACAAGTATCTTGGAGACCTTGGTTTGTTTGAGTTGACGTTTGGCCTCCACGTATTTGTCGATCTCGCCGGTATCCACCCATTTGTTGAAGAAGTATTGTTTGTTGAAATCATGGAAGTCATGACCGCCAGATTCTGAATGGTGGAGCTTGTGATAGATGACTGAATTTGGCTGGAACATAACCTTGTAACCAAGAGATCGAACTGTTAGACAGATTTCACTGTCCTCCCAGTAACCTACTCGGTAATTGAGATTGAATCCTCCAATATAATCATAAAGTTCTTTTCTAATTCCAAAGCAACAACCAGTTACCATTTCTCGTTCTTCGAGTTGAAGAATTTTTGGAGGACATTTGTTGATGTCAATTGGTCTCTTGAGCAATTTGCCATAGTAAATATGACGACCAATGTGCATGAAATTCATATGGTCCCAAGACCACTCAGAACCAGCACTGTCAATTGTGCCGTGCCATTGTCCACCTTCTTTGAGCTGCAAGTTACCTACAATACCTACTGACTCATCTTCCAAAACATCGATCATAGGTTTGATCCAGTTTGGCGTAACAACAGTATCTGAATTTAAAAAGATCAAATACTTGCCTTTAGCAAAATGAGCACCTAAATTATTGGCACCGCCATAGCCTCGGTTTACATGAGAGCAAACAAGTTTGACTAAATATTGATGTTTGTCACGTCGCTTGTTCCAAGATTCATAGACAGCATTTTTTGATTGCTTGGGGCATTTGTCATCAACATAAATGATCTCAACTTTCAAATCATAATCTGAGACCCATCTCAGAATTTGATCTTTAACGACATTTCTGCTGTTGTACAAAGGAATGATGACAGAGACATCAACGGGGTCATTTAAGTTGTATTTTCCGGGTATTGGATAAAGAACCTGTTCCATTCAATTCTTTCTTTTTTGCAGCATTATTTTTCTTGATTTTACACTACTGACATTGGCACTGGGTGGACGCCCGTATTTCAACACATTGATCATTTGGGATGCGCCCATTGGCAAGTTCGTATACCCACGAACTTTTAGTCTTTCACGAAGTTCATTGTAATTATTGGCCGATTCCATAATCGGCTCATATAACATGCGATTATCATGGATGATTTGCTGAATTTCTCTTTGCCAAACTGGAGGTAAATCAAAAGTTCTCAAATCTGTAATTGAAGATCTGGCAACAGATTCATTACTCTGGAGTATCGTTATCAGCTTGATCCCCTTCTTGCTCCTGCTGGCTAAGTATAGATACAGTCTTCTCATTCATTAGCTCCTCGAACAGAATTTCAAGCACAATTTGAGCATGTGCATCATTGCCAAATTGCTCTAAAAAAGTTTGAAGTGTCGCTGCTCCAAGCTCTGCTTTTTCCCGTTCACTTGTCATAATATAGTCTATTCTTTCTCTATTAGCCTATGATTGGTTTAGAACATTACGCATCCATTAAAAATAATTACTGTATAGGCTATTTTGGCAACGCAAATGAGCACCTTATACAGTTGAAACTACTCAGGCCCTTTATGGAACGTAAATTTCCCGGATTAAACATTTACTTAGGCTGCAAAGATGAATCCATGGAGTATTTACGAGATTGCGACAATGTTATTCCCATTTCTGAAATGAGAAAAAGAAAAACAGAATTTGCACACATTAGAGAACTTAGATTTGATGGCAAAGAACATCCCTTAGAAAAACTAATGAAAGAATGTCAAATCAGTAGTTACGCAGTCCCTGTGCCATACAAAGAAGATCACACAGAACAATGCGTGATTCTCAGTGAAAGCGTTTACCCAGTTAGACCACTTTTGCAAAAGCAAATTGAAACCCTCAAAAGAATAGCAAGGGAAAAAGGATATGTTCCTGAAGTGGATATTAGCATAGACAATGCAGGTTTAGTGATGGGAGTTGAAAGCACTAAACTTTATGAAGCGGCAAGCCTTGGAATACAAACAACTTTAGTACCTACAGGACTTGGTGAACGATTATACCGCAATATGTTCCCAAACTCTGATGTAATTAAACTTTAGTGCATACATAAAAAAGACGGACCTTAACGACTAAAAATTTTGGAGAAATTTATGTCTGTATTTAGAGTAAATCTCAACAACATTGATCAGGGACAGTTGGACCTTGACCCATCAACCAATTCAAGCAGCACATACGGTGCTCTTGGTGAAGCGTTTGGTACTCACAACCCTAACTCTGGCGACTATTCAAAGCAGCGTCAGGTTTATGTTATGGGACCGGGTAAGATCAACCGCCTTCTGGTGGATGGTGCTACATTCACTGACTGCAACTACTGGAAGCGATTCGCTTACCCACAGGTTGCTCGTGAATTCGCATTCATCGAAACTGTAACTGATGACGGATCTGTCTACAGTGACATTCCTGAAGAAAACACGTTTGCTGTTGGTGGTTCTTACACCTTGGCAGCCGGTTACACAACTGCTAACACAATTGACTTCGTCACAACTCATGGTGGCCCAGCTAAGTTCCTGCAAATTCAGGCTTCTGGTGCTACAGTAACAGGTGAATTGAACGGCGACACTGATGTTGTCTTCACACTTGCTGACGGCGAAACTCAGGTGTTCAACTCTGGTGACCTCAGCATCACTCAAATTCGACTCAAGGGTTCTGGAGCAACCGCAACTGTCATCGCATCCGTGCGATCTGTCTGCAATAGCTAACAGAAACTCAAATGAAACAAAGCCGTACAAGGTTAAACTTGTGCGGCTTTTTTTATTGACACACTCTTATTAGGGCATGCCAAGAAAAATAATCAGTCAACGTGTTGAACGTCGTCGGCCAGACAAAATCAAACGAACACTAAACTTATTTGATTTTTATGAAAAGCGAAATAGAATTCTGATCACAAGAAATGTAGGTGGCCTTGGTGATATTTTTATGCATCGAATGATGTTTGAGGACATTAAGTTGTTAATGCCGGATTGTGAAATACACTTCGCTTGTCCCGCCATGTACCACCCAGCGGTTAAAGATCACCCTTTTATTGATAAAGTGCTGGACTGTGCACAGGTTGATCGAAGAAATTATATAGCACATTACAATACAACCACTGCTTGTGGCAGAATGGAAATGAAACTTGCTCCTTTTCCCGCACCTAACCGAAGTGATATCTGGTCTGAACACTGTGGCATGAAGCTGACAAGGCACAACATGCACATTAAGCTCACAGAAGACGAAAAGGCAAAAGGGAGAGAATTAATCGAAGAATATCGTGATCGAGAAGGGCCTTGCGTTGTTGTTTGCCCGGTTTCTGCAATGTTTAATAAAAACCTGCTGGATCATCAGTTGATGGGACTAATTGACGGACTGCATGAGAGAAACTGCTATGCTTTGGGTCTTCATTATTTCCCAATAGAGATTCTTGAGCAAAATAATGTTCCTACCGTGGGAACTCAACATCAGTTGCGTTTATGGATGGCTGTGTTGCATGAAGCTGATTATGTGGTCAGTGTGGACACGGCGGCATTTCACTGTTCTGGGGGAATGGGCAAGCCGCTTACAGGAATTTTTACTTTCGCTGACGGAAAAAAATATGGGGAGTGGTATGATTTCTTCCTTGTTCAAAGACACAGAGATGATGATCCTACGTGGACGTGTGGGCCATGTTACAGTTGGGGAAATTGCCCTAAGACGAAAAAGAACCCAAAACCCTGTCTGACAGAAATTACAAGCGAAATGATATTAACTCAAGTAGACAAAATGTTTGAAAGATGGCCTGATACAACTAAATAACTACACTATGGTTCAAAGATATACACCAGCCACAAAGATCAAAGTGGTCCCAAAAGAGGGAGAAATAGAAATTTCACTTGATATTACAATTAATGTCAATGCTGACGGTCTTGTTGTCGCTTCTGCTGAAACAACTCAAAAAGAAACGAAAAAGACCTCATTTCTTGATGATGAAGAGGTAAAACCAATTATTCCTAATTTCATATCAGGTGGAACTTTGAACTTTGGCAAAGAGGTTAAGGAGGAAAATTGATAGGGTTTGATTGTGGAACATACAATTTGATTAGCTGCAAAAGGAATGACGAAAAAGATCTTGTCTTCAAAAAAGAAGTCAATGCCTTTTTGAAGTTTTCATTAGACAATCCATTTGTCTTTAATATGATGAAAAAGGCTGGCGTGCCGCTGATTCAACGAGAAGATGCAAATACTGCTTATGCATTGGGTGAAGCTGCCATAAACATGGCTTACACAATGACTCAGCTTGAACTAAGTCGCCCAATGAAAGACGGTTGTGTTAACCCAGCCGAAAGCGATGCTTTTCAAATCATGAGCATCATGATGCACAGTTTGTTAGATAATGTCACAAACGATAAAGAACTTGTCTACTACAGCGTTCCGGCAAATGCCATCAATGCTGAAACAGATGCAGATTATCACTCAAAGGTTCTTGAAGCTGTATTCAAAGCCTACAAATCACCAGAAGGGCTGACACTAGATGCACGTCCTTTGAATGAAGGAATGGCTCTGGTTTATTCTGAATTATCAGAAAAGATGTTTACGGGCATCGGCATTTCATGTTTATGTCCGGGCACTAAAATATACACTGATAAAGGCATTGTTGAAATTGAAAAAGTCAAGGAAGGCGATAAGGTTATTACACACAAAGGTCGATGGAGTGAAATTAACAAAGTCATAGTCAAGCCTTTTGATGGAATTATGACAAAAATTCAAATCGCAGGTTATTCAAACAACACAGAAGAGTACAAATTTGTGGATAATCATGAATTGTATGTCAAAAGAAACGGGAAATGGAATTGGGTTGGTTGTGAAGAAATAGAAATTGGAGATATAGTTGGTGAACCAATTATTGGGCAAAATAGAAACGCCACAAGACCTTCAATCAATCTCTGCGAAAGAACAACTTGTTCTAAGAAATGGAACAAGAAAAGAATTGAATCTACGCCAAATCTACAAAGATTCATGGGATACTTTATGGGAGATGGAAGTATCAGTGAAAAAGAAGGTTGTATTCAAATTGACTTTGGAGCACACGAAACAGATTACGTGCAGGATGCCAAAGAAATCTTATCGAAACGATTTGGTAAAAACTCCACAGAAACAAGCAAGGGAGAGTCTGTCACAAGATTGAAGTGTTACAGTCAAGGCTTGGTTAACTGGATGAAAAACCACTGTTACGATGACAGCGGAGAAAAGCATTACCCATGGACAATCGACAGATTGACAAACTCAGAATGCTTCAACCTTCTGTGTGGAATGGTTCGAGCGGATGGAACGATCTCCGAAGATCAAATCGTATTCGGAAACACAAACACAAAGCTCATACTTCTGGCTAAACAATTATTTTCCAGAATTGGTTTTGCATCTAGTGTCGGTTGGAGAGAACCTAGAGAACATATTCTTAAACAAGAAAATAGGATCATTTTTGGAAAAAAGATGGAGTGGACGGTCAGTGTTGCTGGTAAGAAAATTTGTTCTTCACTTGTCCAAAATATGAATGAAACAAATTGCGACAACGGTTGTTTCAAAGAATCAATTTTCCTTGAAGACGGATTTTGCTGCGGTAGAGTTCAAGCAATTGAACACGAAGAATACGAGGGTAAAGTTTACGATTTACAAGTTCCGGGAGATCATTCTTTCTCTGGTCCACAACTGACTATTCACAACTGCGGAGCAGGAATGGTTAATGTTGCGTTCGGACTTTATGGTGCAGAAGTCTTTACCTTTGCCATTGTCAACAGTGGCGACTGGATTGATAAACAATCTGCTAAGGCAACTGGTGAAACAATTGCCTTCATTAACAAAGAAAAAACAAAAATTGATTTATCGAAAGAGCCTGTTTCTCTTGTCGAAAGAGCAATTAAAACACAATACGAACTCATGATTCAAAAGACTGTTGCTGGAATCAAACAGGGTTTAATTGAACATGAGAAAAAAGCCAGACTTGATCATCCAGTTGACATTGTTGTTGCTGGTGGCACATCAAGTCCTCCGGGTTTTGATGATATGTTTAGAGATGTTCTCAAAAACGCTGATCTTCCAATTGAAATCGGCAGTGTCATCAGACCTAAAGATCCAGTTTATTCAGTGGCAAAAGGTTGTTTGATTGCTGCTGAAAACTGTCAGCCAATAGAATGAATAGAAGAAAGAGGGGAAAGAATGGCAAGACATAAATTCGTGAATGATTTAGGGGTGGCAGCGTACATCCTTATGCATGGATATGTCGTTATAGGGAAAAAAGGCAGATCGATTTACTTTGAATGCTCAAGTGAAGAAGAAATGGTAGAATTTGACAATTTGGTGCTGGAGTACCAGCCACCTAATGAATTCTATACCTTTGATTCCTGCTTGATGTTTTTGAAGAAAATCAATGAATGTGAACCACCAGAAAATGAGAACAACAAAGTTGTTTCTGATCTTGGTGTGGCTGCTTATCTTCTCATGCACGAATATCGACCAAACGCCATAGGGTTGAAAGTAATTGGCAAAAGAGGAAGGCATGTTTATTTTGATGTGCCAGAGGATAAATCTGAGGTTTTTGACAGGCTTTCATATCAATACTTGCCTAGTCAGTTTCAATCTTATGATTCAAATTTAATGGCATTGAAGAAAATCGGAGAGTATATGCCTCCCAAGTCTTAATGAAAGACATAAATAGAAACCCAAAGGGGAATGGAAACACATGTTAAGCTTATCTGAATATCGACAAAAAACACTTTCTGAAAGTATAGTTCAAAACAACGTAAGTATAGAAGATGCTATTAATATGCATCTGGATTTGCTCAAGTTGAAAATCTATGAAAACACAAGATTGCCAAATACAATTCTTTCAGAACATAAATTGCCTGATTTTTATTTGGAAAAGTTTCTAGCAGAAGAGCAAAGTGAATGTAAGAATCTGGTTTACTCAATCATAGACGAACATAGATCAGGCATTATTGCACTTCTTGAAGATGCTGCTCCTGCCGGAACAGGTAATCCAAAAGTCGATAAATGGGGAGAAAAGCTTAACAGACGTATTGCAAAATACATGGACGATCTTGCCAAAAAAGTTTCCAGTGCTATGGGAAATTATGGTGCTCCACCATCTGGTGGACCAATGGGCAGTGGCCCAGCACCTTCTGGAGGTAGTCCAATGGGTGGCGGGTCAGCTCCATCTGGTCCTGCACCAACGGGCGGTGGACCAACCTCCTCTGGAGGATCAGCTCCCTCTGGTAGCCCTGCGCCTACAGGCCCTGCACCAATGGGTGGTCCTACTGGCAAAGGGTCAACTCCAGCAAAGAGTTTTTGGAAGCAACTTTTCACTCACCCAATAGCTTCTGCTAAAAATATTGGCAAAGGTATTGCTCGTGGTGCAAGAAGGTTGATTCATGACGATCCTACAATGGAAAGCGTCAATGAAGTTCTGTTAGAAAGAAACAACAGCATTGTTGGTGAAATTGAAAAGGTCAAAAAAGCACTCATTGCCTATGTCAATAAAAAACTGCCAAAGCTTGTTGCCGGTATTGGCTCACCAACACCAACACCTTCTGCACCAAATGCACCAGCACCTGTTTCACCAGAAGGAACACCTGATTCACCAGCACCTGTTTCGCCTGAAGGTTCCCCTGATTCACCTGTTGATCCACCTATTGACAGTGCCGGAGCTACTGTTATGCCCAGCAAAATAAATGTTGCTGCTGAGGAAGAACCTATTGAAGGCGATGGACAAGGTGATTTGCCTCAAGAACCTTTGGCTGGAAGTGATATCGATGATGATTGGTCTCCGCATGTTGTAGGCAAAACCAGCAAACAAGCAGTAGACAAAATACTTCAACAATTTGGTGCTAAAATAGCACCAAATGATCCTAGATTCCAACAAGGGGCCGCTGGTTTTATTGCAGGAACAAATACCTCTTGGGTCAAAGTAACCAATGCTGTTCTTGATGCAATAGTTGCTCATTATGGACTTGAAAATCATGAAGCGGCTAGAAATAAACTGAGATGGGAGCCAAATGGAACTGCCAAGGCAAGGGCATTAAGCTTACTTGGTCATGTGTCTGGAATGTATGGGTTTAAAATTCCTTATGTAAAAGCAAAGACGCCAGAAGAAGTCGCAGTAAAACAAGCTATCGATAAAGGTGAAGATAAAGGCGAAGAAGTAGCAAACACTACAAATGTAAATGCTCCAGAAGATTCAAATGAACAAGAGCCTGAAAAAAGCGATTTAGAAAAACAAATTGACAGGATGAATCAGGAAAAAGAAGCACAAAAACAAAAGAAAGCTTCTGAAGATTTAGGAGATACTGAAAGCGTGCCTACGCCTCAAGATTCAGAAAGTTCTGAAAATGAACCTGTAGAAGATGTTCCTGAAGAAACTCCTGAAGAAGATGATACCCCATGGGGCAAATACAAAAATCATGATCTCTTCAAAGGTGCAATGGAAGAATTCGAACAAGCTGGAGTCGAAATGGACCCTGAATTCGAACTTGAAATTCTAATGGCAATACAAGACCTAGAAGAAGAATCATATGATGAATTTGAAAATGCCGAAGCAAGAATGGCCATCAATGACAAAGTGGATAAGAAAATTGAAGAACTAAAAACCGGATCAGAAACTGATCCAGAAACTTCTTCAGAAGTTGGTGGAACGCAATCATCAATTCCTCAAATGCCCCAATCTTCAAGTAGCCCTTTAGGTGACCGAGTCAGAAGAAGGACGCAATCAATAGGAGAAAGAGTGAAAGATTTAAGGGGAAAGCTTATCTCTGACTGAATCATATTGATCATATTGCATTTTAGTTTGAGCAGCGAGCTTTTCTAAATTTGAAATGTCAACAAACGGCACTTGTTCATCAGGTGCCGTTTGTTTTTTTGGTGGCTCTTTTAGCTGCACCAAATCTTTTTCTTTTTTCTTAGTTGGTACCGGGGAAGAAATGTCGCTTTTGATCTTCTGTCCAGTTTGTTTCTCATATTGTTCAATCATTTGAGCATGTTCTGGATTATTTGGATCAAGCTCAATTTCTTCACATATCCCAATTAAACTGGGCGACCATTGAAAAAAGCTGGTCATCCCACTTCCGGGATGAGTTCCCCAGATTCCATCAAGGTTAATTGCCCCAACACGAAGCACAAAATGCTCCCGTGCTCTTAGCTCATCAAATTCACGGTTTACAGGTGAGGTGAGAACAGTACAAACTTTTCCCACAAAATATTGAAGTTGTTCTATTGTTTTTGAATGCATAATATACCAGAGTAAAGACTAAATATGATTAAAGGAGATTCCCATGAATAACGAATGTACTTGTAAATGCGAAGGCTGTACTTCGGGCGACTGTACAGTTTGTAGCTGTGTCGATTGTCACTGTGATGGATGCTCGTGCGACAACTGCACTTGCTAAAGCCTTTTGGCAGTCAACGAATTGACCGTCCAACTATTGTACGGTTTTTCAAAACGCTGGATATAAGCTTTTAGGGTATCGATATTTCTTTGCTCTAAAAGCTTATTCCAGTCTTTGAAAACTTTAGGTGGTCTAACATACTGCATGTCCTGAAAGCCATCAGCCAACAAAGTTTCACCAATATTCAACAAAGCCTGTTCACCTGCATCATCGCTATCAAATGCTAAAACTACTTTGTAATCACGAATCATTTCAATTTGTGATGATGAAAGAAATTTTCCGCCACAGGCAACGCCATAAAAGCCAGACAACCATAAAGTGAAAGCATCAAATTCACCTTCTGTGATATAAATTTTGCTTCCTGCCGCAGGCCATTCAGGGAAATAAAGAACATTTTCCTGATCTGCATCTTCAGGAGGTGGCTTCATATACCTCAAGGTTTTTGGGTTCTTATCTAATGTTCGGCAATTGTAATAAAACAATTCACCTGCTTTGTTGTAATATGGAATGACAAGGCGATTTCTGTAATCACCGTCAATACAAACATAAAATCCCTGAGATGGAATTTTTCGACTGGCAAGATATTCTAACGCACGTGCTCCCATCCAATGACCTCGAACTTCTTCGATTTTATATGTGTCTGGTGGGAATTCCAGCTCTTGTTTAATTTCTTCTATGGTTTCTTGAGGATCATCTTGTTTGACGCTGTAAAAATCATGAACTTTTTTTTCCAAAGCTCGAAGGGGAATTTCGTCACAGATAATATCTGCCGCAACATCATATGGAACTTTATCAACAATGCTGACAAGGGAAATCAATGATCCCATATGATCTGTATACCAACAACGGTAAGCTCCTCCTTCAAGCTCGTTTTTCCCACCGTCTGGATTCATCCAGAGTTTAAATTTGTGATCACCATCAGGAAAATCAGGATGACCGTCTACAAAGAAACTGTGGGTGCAAATTTCTCGTCCCCCTTTGCGGAATTTGATGTTTGATTCCCCAAAGCGATCAGTCGCCCAATTTAAAAACGAGTCATAATCGACCGCCATTACAATTCCTCTTGTGTATTTTTCTAAGATTGACGATAATATCGATGACGTAGAGATGTTGCAATAGCATCTCGTAAAAAGATTAGGAAACTCTATGGATATCAATCACATATCGGTCAGCCGAAAAAATACTTACGATCAATGCCAACAGAAGTACAAATATCAATATCATCTCAAAGTAGAAAGAGACGATGAAGAGCCTTTCTACTTCACGTATGGAAAAATCATACACAAAATAGCTGAACATTTTGTTGAGCACAAAGCAGAAATCCCTTTGGGTGATGTAACCACTGATGTTTTGAAAGGAAAAATTGAACTGGAAAAAGGCGTTACAGCCCCTGAAAAGCTTCCAGCAGAATATCAAAGACGACTCAACAAAGATTTGAGATCCATTCAAAAACTGATGGATAGCATGGGGACAGATGGGATTGTTGAACATGAGATTTACTACGATCTTGATCCTCCTCACGGACGTTTTGTCAAAGGATTTATCGACCGCTTGATCATTAAAGGCAACAAAGCTTGGATCATAGATTACAAAACAACCAAGAAAGGTCGATGGAGAAAAACAAGAAAAACCATCACACAGGATCTTCAATTGTGTGTTTATGCAAGAGCGGTACAACGAGAGTTTGAAATTGAACCTGAAAACATTAAAGCAGGTTTGTATTACGTGGATGGTGGAAGTTTAGTAGCGGCGACTTTCACAGAATCAACATTAATAAAAGTTGAACAAGAGCTTTTGAAGACATTCAAAAGAATTGAACAATCTGACCCGGATAAAGTTTGGGGAAATGTTGGTCATCACTGTAAAAGATGTGATTTTCGTGTCAAATGCCCTTTTTACAAACCTCTTTCCACGCAGCAATCTGGATGGGATGGAGATATGAGTAACTTGTGACATACATAAGGCATGAAGTTTAAACTTTGGTTAGAAAATGAAATGCTGCAATACCTTCTGAGTCCAGCAGGTCAAACCAGTCAGATTGGCCCAGAAGAAAATTTGGGCGGTGACACTAAGAATGGTGCGGTGAAGTATGTCTCACCGCATGGTTCTTATCGATACATTTACATGGTTGATGGGCAGGCTGTTAGTGCCCTTCAGGTTGTATCAAGAGATGGAACTAATGCCCAAATTGCCAATGTTTACACAATGCCAGATGTTAGGCGACAAGGATATGCGAGACAATTGCTCCAACTAGCACAACAGGATTTTGATACTGTTGTACATTCTGATCACATCGGCGAACTCGGTAAAGCTTGGAGAGACAACGTTTAACGTCCCGGCAATGGAATGTAATCTGGTTCATACCTTCTTTGAGGGTTGTTTCTGTCTTTAATTGGGATTTGTCTTGCCAAACTACTTCCAACATCATTAAGCCAACCAAATCCATTTTTTTCGTTGTAATATCGTACTGTACTCAATGGTGTAAAGAACCCGTTACCATTACCAGAACGATCTGAAGTGCCCCAGCAAATAGCCACAAAATAACTGTCATTCATCAATCCTCCACCCGAACGTCCGGGTCTTGGACTGTTTTCTGTAGTGACCAAACTTGGAAACTGAGAAGAATTAGAAAACCCAATGACACGCACATCATAATGTGCAGCTTCTGTTGCGCCATCGCATCCAGTTGAATGTAACATTGAGCCCGGTTTATATCGATAATCTGAAGGTGCAATAGGAAAATAATTTGGTTTCCAATCGGGCTTAAATCGAATTAACGCACAATCGTGTCCACCACCGGGACCACCTCTGTTATTGTAATACAACACATCTGCACTGTATGTTTTTGGTTGATCAAGTTTCTTTTCGTTGTGATAAAAAACATTGATACGACATTTTTCTTTTCTTCGTTTACCTTCTTCGGCTGACATGTTGCTTTTCATGCCACCCCAAAGATGGCCACATGTCTGAATGTATGCCCAACCTGTTTTATCATCGTAATAGACAATAGTGCCTGAACCTGATGCATAAGATACTCGAATTCTAACAGAAGCCTGCAACCATTTTCGATACTCAATTCCTCTTTTGGGAACAGGAGCTACATTTGCAGCCAAGTGTGCATAAGGGTCATTTTCAACGATAGGCATCGTCAATTCTGGATTAGAGTTATCAACAGATATTTCCAGAACGTTTGCTCTTTGCACTCTTATACTGATGCCAATTAACATGACTATGCTCATTATGATTGACATCGGATACAAAATGTACTTTACACGAATTCCTTGCATGGTTACACTCCAGTTAAGACCTAAAGGTATGTATGAACACAAAACAAATGCTTTCACTAACAATTCATCACAACATTCGTCTGACACGTGATCAAAGATATGATCTTCACAACGGAAAGTCCGTAGAAGTTGTAGGAGTGTCTGTGCCAGTATGGTTCATGGGAAAAGCAACATCCGAACCAGCAAAGGAAATATTTTGCAAATATCACCTCAAAAACAATCAAAAAATGCATCCCGTCAAGATATTAGCAGACGGATATGAAATTACGCTGCCAAACAGGGCAGGCAGTGAGCCAAAAAGAATCAGCGACAAAGAATGGAGAGATATGGATCAATCTCAAAGAGATGATTATTATTCTTTATTTGTATCTGAAATTTCCTCAAAATCTCTTTTGGACATTGAGGACGGAGGCTCTAAGCGTTTGAATTATAGAGAGCAAAATAAAGTTAAACAAAATGATGATTTCTTAAGAATCATGCATTATATTGACATTGGTGAAATATCTGAATCTGAAAGATGATTTATGGACAATCTTTCAACACCAAGCCAATTCTCATGGTAACTTGATCCCCATCGGCAACAGTCACTGCTGTATCTAATTGAGCAGAAGATATTAATGTGCCTGATGTGGTGGCACTATCTGTTAGAAAAATATTCTGGACTGGTCCCCAGCTACCACCTTCTGCACGAAATGCAACAATTGGACTTGTTGCTCGGTAATTTACACCTTCAAGAGTCACCACAAAATCCCCAGCAGAAGCTACAGCTTGTCGAACATAGCCATCACCAGTTGGTTCAGCAACAAGACTACTTAAAGTGTTTGCTGCTACAATTTCTGATCTGTTATCTAATCCCAGATAATAGTTCGTGGGAATCACAGAACTGACCTGACCACCAGTAAAAACTGCTCTCAAAATGAAAGATTCACCATCTGTGTGTAAAAGATTGCGAATGTTATTTTGTTCATAGATGACTTCGCCATCTCTTTCCTGCTTGATCCAGAGCACCTTCATGATGCCATTCCAATTATTATCGCTCATGTTTACCTTTTCCAAAGCTGGTTTGGTATATATTAGTGTTATGACATTCAAAAAGTGGTTTCAGATGATAGAGAGTCTTGCTGGTCCGGGTGGTGGTGGCACCATGGATTCATCCGTGGGAAGTGTCGAACGTGACAGTAAAGAAATAGCTAAAAAAGGAGCTGGAGCGTTTCCTCATCACAATAATAATGAGAATCCACCTGTCTATGGTCGAAAAAGCCCTGATGCCAAATATTACCAGCGAAGGCACATGTCTAAAGGGATGAAGAAGAAGATGAAGAAGAGTTGAGTTGCAAACCCTGAAACATTGTTGCCTTAATTGGCGGATATAGTTTCGCTCTTTTTCGATCCCGAATTCTTCTTTTAATCGGCCAAATCATGTAGTGGCCTATAAAGCCACGAATTTCCCGCATTCCCAGTTGGCGTCTCAACTTATTTTCAAAACGAGTCATAGGACATGTCACCTCTTTTTGAAAAGTAAGAAAGAATATCAACGTGCAACAAGGCAATGCTATCCATGGGGGCTCAACAAAAGGAAGCAAAAAGAAACAAGTTACGTTTCCTATGCAAACTAACATGTGGATTACCACCACGAATCGAAACAAAAATATTGCTGTCATTCATAGTCCTCATCATACAAGTCATCGTCTAAATCATCATCGTCATCGTACCATTCGTCGTCATCATCGTCATCCCATTCATCATCGTCTTCATTGTACCATTCGTCTTCTTCATCGATGTCATCGTAAATTTCATCATCGTCATCATACCAATCATTATTTGATTGGTAATCATCGTCATCGTCGTCGTCGTCGTAATATGGATTTTCCTCGTCAACCGAGTCATAAACACTAAGAATATCTTCCGGGAAAAAATCTTCCCCATAACGCTCAACCATGATTCTCTCCTTGAAAAAAGAGGCAAGAGTATATTAGCTCTTGCCCTGAATAATCCATTGAGAGTTTCTTACAAAAAACAATTTTTAATGTCCAGAGCAAATTAGATAATTTTGTACCGAATTGCTGCACATCGACAAACGTTCTTAGGAGTAGTCACAGTTTTGGGCTTACAGCCACAACCCGCATGATTCTCCGGTTTGTAGTCTTTTTGATACTCAGGCGAGCCTTTGGGTTTCAAAGGCAGGCTGTAAGCCATGACATTGGATATCTTAGACAAATCTACCATGAAAAATGAGTCCTCTCTAATTTTCCATCTTTAATCTCAAAAGGCGTAGACTCATCATCACTTACTGCACCAGTTTCGTGCAGAAAAACAATCATATCCTGAAGAGCACTAAGAACATCTTCGTCAGAAACACTGACGTGATCAATTGCACTTCCAGTATTTTGATCATAGAAAAATGCACCTTCTTTGGCAGCAACGAGTTCTACGTCATAAAGTGGGTTTTCATCTTGTCCCTGTGCTCGAATGATGTGATGAGACAAAGTCATTGGAACTTGACTTCCCAAAGCCACAATGCCGTCTCCATCTTCATCAACAGGAGGAGCACTCAACATGCGAATTTGAGGCTTCATCAAATTTCGATCAAGGAAAATTTCTCGCATCTTTTCAAAATAAGGTCGGTTTGGTTGATTGTGATCAACCCACAACATTGTTTTAGCAAATGATTCATAGAATTTGACATTCACTGGAACATGCATAATTGCCTTGAAGACATATTTGCCCAAAGTATCTCTTGCTTCTTTAAGAGCCTTCAACTGACTTTTGCCCTGTGCGACATTTTCATGATACATCATTTCCATAATATCATAAAAAGCACCTAGAAAAACACGACCAAAGCTGTGACATTCTGCGGCAAGTTTGTTGTGAGGAGCTTGTTTTGGGAGCGTTCCCGGATTGACGTATTTAAAGTTGTTGATTGTTGATCGAAGATGATTCTTTGGACGACCGCCCTGACCACCTGTAATGTTGTAAATTGCTCGTCCCATACTTTCCGCTAAACGAGTCATAACACTTTCCATTCTTATGTTGCCTTTGGTTTCAGCAAGAACATATTTGAGAATTTCATCGTGTTGCATGATTGACAGTAATGCTGTTAGATCTGCAAAAGCTTCGTGGAAAGACCAAACTTCAAGAGATGCAACTCCCCATGTGTCAGGTCGGAATGAATCAAGAATAGCATGGCCCAATTCGTGAGCAACAATGTCAGCAGATTCTGATGTGAAAATTGGCACCTTTGCAACAGGGTCATAAGAAAAGAAAAACTGCATTGATTTACGATTGTAAAATGCATTGAAATCAGTTCCCGCCATAGGAAGAACAGCAAGGTCTTTTGTGCCAGCCCATCGCACTAAAGGTTTGTTAGAATACTTACGCATCATGTTCAAACAGTTTGTAACCGTCACATACACATTTGCAGCACGCCCTTCATCTGAATCAGATGGGAAACCACCACCTTTGTATTGATGAACTGAATAATTCAAAAGATTGTAAGGCTCAGGTGGCATAACCATCTTAACCAAATCAGGCGTTGAACGATCATTGATCAGATATTCTATTTCTTTATCTTTTGTAACAGGTCCAGATTTAACTTGTTTCTTTTTAATTCTCCAACGTCGTCTGGCACTGGTTTCCATTTCTGTGCCTGTTTCGTAGAAGTTAAAACAACTTGAAAACATTGATTTGAGTTTTTTGAACATAGCCCCTCCTTCACTAATATATAGGAGTAACAATTCAGGAGGGAAAATGGATTCCAAGGAATCTATGGTCAAAGAAAGAAGGACCATAGAAGCAACAAGAAAAAATTTAATGGGTCCGGGTGGGAAACTCGGAGTTATCTGTAAATTTTTAGGAAGCCCAATAACTTTTCACAGTTCTGAATCAGAACCTCTGTGGGAAGATCCCTATGAAGTGCCAATGGACTCTTTCGGCAATGAACAAATCATGAATGAAATTCCTGTATTTGATGCAGAAAGTGGTGGGCTTTATGAAGTTGGCTGGATGTTCGATGGCTTAAATAGAGGCATTCATTTGGAAATTAAGTACATTGATCACGAAAAACGTCTGACAGTTACTTTCAAAGGATATGAAGTTTTTGTGGAAATTGCTGGGGATTTAGAAAGATATAATCCATTCCCGGAATGGGAAGACAGAATTGAAAAACTTCACGAAGAGGCTGTTCAAATAAGAAAAGCTCACAAGAAAGCTGAAAAAGAAGCTCGCAAAGAGCAAAAGATGAAAAAAGTAGGAGAATATTTAGAGCGTCTTAGAGATAAGTGGGGCATCTGAAGTTCCAAAAATCTTTATTATGATGACTACATATTTTTACGATTGCTTGTCTATTCAAGGACGCTTAAGTTAAGGAGGTCATTTTGGCTAACGTTGATAAAAGAACGATGTCGGATGGTCATGGCAACAGGCACTGTTGCTGCTGCGAAGATTACTCAAATTCTGTAGATATCGAACAAACTACATTTGATGGTCGTATGGCTGAACGTCACACGTCATTTAACGATGATGGTGATAAAGTTGTTGAGATTTTTGCTGAAGAAAAAAGACCACTCCATCTTGAAAAAAGAATCGTTCAAAAACACAAGAATGTGCTTGCTGAAGAGCGAGTGGAACATGTCAGGGATGGGGAGATCGTTGAAGTTGAAGTGAGATCACTTGAGCCAGAAACACGTCTCCAGATGCGAGAGCACCTTGGCATTGCAGAACACTATGCTACTGACAACAAGCAGTATGTTACAAAACAAGAACTCTGCCCTGAACTTGGCCCAGCTATCTCTGAAGCTGTTGTTACCGGTATTCAAACCATGATGGAAAATATCGATTTCAGCGAAGAAGATGATCACGCCATGCACATGCATCAGCCAATCATGTCTGCGGCTGCTCAGGTTCAACAAAGAGTTAAAGAAGGCGAAACTAAATCTGGAGGCACGGACTCAGTTGTCAACATGGTATTGGCTGTTCTGATTATGCTTCAGTTGGCATTTGGTTTCTGGGTATTCTTTATGTAAGATGGATATTTGGAATTGGGAAAAATGCGTTTTTCACAATATCCCTTCGTACACGGTCACTGTGATAAAACATCACAGTGACCAATGCGATAAACCTAAGCCTGTTGTTAAAATAACATACAGCAAATTGTCAGCACGAGAAAGAAACGATCTGGAAACTCTATTTGATCAAATGAGTACAAAAAAAGAACCGTAAGAAATCTTACGGTTTTTTTTTCTTTTAGCAAAGCTCAAAAGAACAATTATGTTCCTTCTTTGACGTACTCCAGCAAATCCATTCGACGGAGCGTCGTGCTTCGTTCTGTTTTCCCGGCTGGCATATGTTGCTCCAGCCTTGAGTAATCACCATAACGTGCAATTCTGTCCTTGCGATAAGTGTGAACAGGAGCATCCTTCATTGAACGCACTGTGTTCCCAGCACGCAGTTCATAGCCAACAATAAATTCTGGATTGTCTTCAACAATCAATACGGTTCGTCGAACGGGATGACTGTGTGTTCCTTTGTAGAAAAACTTAGCAGCCGGTTTTCTGTAAATAATATCGTAATTCCTTTTACGCTTTGCCATTTTTCTTTTTCTCCTCAAGTTTTTTGTAAAGCCGATTGGCGTATTCAGCGTCTCCTAATCTTTTATTAGAAAACCTATCATCTGTCAAGGGCACTTCATAAAGAATGTAGTCATTAAGAAAATCTGGCAACTTCTTAGGACGAGGAGCACCCTCATCCAGTTCGACCTCAGCTTGTATGAAATACAAATGATGGCCTTTCCAGAAGTAATCCAGTTCCCATGTCAAACCATCCACATCTATGATGTAACGATTCTTAGTCAAACGACCTACACAAACCTCCCAAAGATCAACGCCATCACGGGCATCAAGTTTCTTCTCAATCTCTATGACCCGATTGTTGACTTTTTGCTTGAAAGTCATATACCACTTCTGTCGTTTGACATCTGAGATAGAACGAACACGAAGTGTCATGCCCTTTGAGAAAGCAAGATAACCCTGTTTGATATTTTGAACAGCATCGCTCATAGACTTTAGCGATTTGTGGTCATACTTTTCAGCAATGTCCAGTGAGACCACATATTTGTATTCGTGCTCGGTAGGAATGACTTTGCTCCCTTCAACAAAGTGGGTCTTTTTTCTCAGTGATGTTTGGGCACTTAGGTGCCATCTCAGCATTTAACTGAATGTAATCTTTCCATTCATCAGGCACTTCATCTTCTGGGAAGATCGCCTCGACCGGACATTCGGGAACGCAATTGTGACAATCAATGCATTCATTCGGGTTGATGAACAGAATACTTTCTCCCTCATAGAAACAATCTACAGGGCAAACCGTAACGCAATCCGTGTACTTGCAGTTGAAGCAAGGTTCAGTAACAACAAAAGCCATCTTTCACTCTCTTTGATTAAACAATCCAAGTCATTTCTTTGACTTCTTTTGCAGTCTTCCAAGAATCCTGAAGTTGATCTTCATAGAAGAGATGAACATACGCCGTGTTGGCATTCTCCATATCTTCTGTTTGTTTAAGTCGCTGAGCGTAATTTTCAGCAACCTCTTCTTCCATCTTGACAATGTAATTCAGAATATCACGTGGAGTTTTCAAACTAGGAAAATGATTCACATCAGTTCCCGGATCGCCGCCCAAATGAACAATAAGCTCTGAAAACTCCGTCACATGCTGTAGTTCACCTTTAGCCTCTGTTTCGCAAAACTCCCGAAGCTCTTCACGATGAGGCCCTCTGATTCTAACAGCAGCTTGTGTGTAGAAAGCAAGATGCTTCCGTTCGTTCTTCAAATCATTTTGAAGCATGTTAATTAATTCTTCATCTGTCATATTTAATTCTCTCCGTGTGTGTGATTGTGTATGAACGGAACACCGTGTCCGTGATCATGAATGTATGGCAATTCTTTAAAGCCGCCATGATTAAATGTTGGACTCGCTTCTGATTGAACAACCTTCCAAGCCAGCTCAAATCCATAACGTGCAACTTTCTCCATCCCCGAATAGTTGATTCTATCCGGTGTGTCACTTGGCTTGTGATAATGTGAATGGCCTCCCGTGTGCAAGAAAGCAACAGGAACACGCTTGTTGTAAAAACAGGCATGGTCACTTCCTCCACCTCGCCGACCAGTAATTGATCTGGCAAAAGAGTACTTTTCATTCAATTCTCTAATGTATCGATCAATGTCAATGGAACTGTTTCCATCAAAAAACGACGTAGCAAACCTGCCTTGTCCCAAATGCCCAATCATATCCATGTTGAGCATGAAAACGTGCTTTTTCATAGAAGGGTTGTGAATTGGGAATTCAGGATTATTGCAATAATATCGACTTCCAATCAACCCCATTTCCTCAGCAGAGTAAGCCTGAAAAACAATTGTTCTCTTTATCCGGTCTTTCATCATTGAAAAAGCTTCAGCAATTTCTAAGAGAGCAACAGTCCCTGAAGCATTGTCATCCGCACCCGGATGAATCCTTCCACCTCCCCAACGAGACATTGAAGGACCGTAACCAATGTGGTCCATATGAGCACCAATTACAACAATTTCATCTTTCAATTCTGGATCATTACCTTCGATCCAACCATAAATGTTTTGAGTAAAATCATCACCTCGTTCATTCTTAGGCCCTGAATTCATTCTTCGAATTCTGAATCTATGATACATCGTTTTAAGACCAAAACTTTCAAATTTGTCTTTGATGAATTTTGCAGCAATTACATTTCCTCTTTTCCCTGACATTCTTCCTTCAAGCTCATCTGAAGCAAGATAATAGAGATCTTTCTTAAGAGACTCTTCGGTAATTGAAGTGACAGCATCTTCAAATGTATATGGATCAGGTTCTGGTTCAGGTTCAGGCTCCGGCTCTACCCATTGTGGTGGTCTTTGTATGTAACTGGGTGGGGTAAACTTGGGAGCACTTCTATGCTTGGAAAACAACAATAATACACTCATGCTTAGAGTGAACATCAAAGCTAGTATCGCTATCCACTTCCATTCAGTTTTCATTTGTTACCTCATTTTTTTCTGGAATGTGCAACAAAAATCGCCTTTTAGTTAATAACTACTTTCTAGGTAACAGAGAGTTGGGGGATTTTATGTCTTACATTGTTGATACAAATTGGCGTGGCAAATACGCTTCATTGAAAGAGTACTATGATGCCACATATGACAGTGAATATTACAAATTCGATAAGTTTGAATTGGAAATTGATCCAATGGAAACCATCGAAGATATTGAGAATTACAGCGTAGAGAAGCAAGAATTGGAGATGTACAAATGTGCTTTGTCATTTCCATACTTTTCTCACAAGTACGTTAAGATTACTCATCCTATTCACGGTTTACTTCCATTTGTACTGTACAATTACCAAAGAAGGGTAATTGAAGAATACGCTGATTACAGATTTAACATAATTTCTAAGTTTAGGCAAGGTGGATTGACAACCGTGACCGTAAACTGGTGTTTATGGAGAAGTTTATTCAAGCTCGATGAGACTATGATGGTCTTATCTAAATCTGACCGTGAAGCTATTGCTGCTGGTGAAGTCGCTAAAAGAGCCTTAGAGGAACTTCCATCTTGGATGACTCCTCAAATGGACAAAAATAACGACCACCAAAAGATTTTCTCCGATACAGGCTGCAAACTGTTCTTCTATACACCAGAAGCTGCCCGTGGTCGTGCTATTACATATTTGATTCTTGACGAAGCAGCGTTTATTCCAAACATGGAAAAGTTTTGGAAAGCTATGTATCCGACTATTTCAACTGGTGGTCGATGTATCGCAATTTCTACGGTTAACGGTGTAGGCAACTGGTATGAAGAAACATATCACAATGCAGAAAAAGGTGATAACTTTTTTCACATCATCGACTTGGACTATTGGGAACACCCCGATTACCACGATGAAAAATGGGTTAAACAAACAAAAGCTCAGCTTGGTGAAAAAGGCTGGAAACAGGAAGTGCTTCGTGACTTTCTTGGTGCTGGTGATTCTTACATTCCGCCACACATCATTGAAGAACTTCGTGCAAAAATTAAAGACATCGAACCTTTGAGAATGTTATTCCCGGAATGGAACAATAGTGCAGAAGCTCGTGAACTTAAAGTTGAAGACGAAGATTTGTGGGAACGTGGTGCTCTTCATGTGTGGAAAGAACCTGTTGATGGCAGAGAGTATATCATCGGTGTAGACCCTGCCGAAGGACAAGGCGAAGAGGCAGACAATACTTGTTTTCAAGTCATAGACCAAAGCACATGTGAACAAGTTGCAGAGTTTTACAGTAATACTTGCCCTCCGCATTCATTTGCTCAAATCCTCGCCATGGTTGGACATACCTACAATGATGCATGCATTGTTGTTGAAAGTCAAAGTTGCGGATTAACGGTTCTCAATAAACTACAGCACGATTTTCATTACGGAAACATTTTTCACACTGTGCAGGGTAAAAAAGAACAAGCAGGCGTTAAAACAACAAGAAGCAACAGACCATTGTATCTTGAAACACTACACACACGTTTGATCAACAAAAGCATGGCAATTCGTAGTCGAAGATTCGTTAAAGAACTGGGAACATTCGTTTACAACAAACAAACCAAACGAGCTGAAGCTGAAAAAGGTCACCATGATGATGCTATTATGGCAATGTGTCTGGCTTTGCACGCACGTGATGCTCGTGCCCGATTTGTACCTGTTGGTTATGATGTTCCTGAAGAAGAAAAAGAAGCATTCAAAATCAAAATCTATGAAGATATCAAAGCTGAATTGACTAAAGATGCTCCAGACAATTGGTTTGAAGAAGAAGATTTAAATATGAATGCGATTGATAAAGATGAGTTTGCTGTGCCTAGTCATTTCAAAAGAAAACACAACAAATTGTTAAAAGAATTCGGCTGGTAAAAAATCAGAGTCCTCATTTACGTCACTATATAAAAGCGATATGAGAAACTTTTGGTTAGATCGATGCCAAAGCGGCATTTGTGATTATGTCAAGCTCATGCTGAAAACACCAGTTGGTGAAACACCACTGGATAATGAACAAATTGAATTTGCTGCTTCTTACATTCGTAAGAGAGTCAAAGACAGTTGTGATAAATTCAATATCGCAGAGTGGAAAAAAGGCACTCTATTATTCTGTCAAATGCTGCATCTTAAAAAACTATACCCTTTTCCAACAAATGATGATGTAGGGGAAATATTAGATGCACACACTGAATTTGAAAAATGGGAGAAAAACCTTGAAAGAACAAATCAACGAACTTGCCAGAGCTAAAAGTATACTTTCCTCAGTTCTTGGAACTGCTCTCAATTCCATGAGCGATAATCGAAATGTTTCAGAAGCCAGAGGCCACATTAAACAAGCCATCAATAAACTGGAATCGGTTCAAAAAACACAAATAAAACGCAAAAAGAACAACCAAACAGCGTTTGAACAATGGCAAAATGTTCTGGCAGGAGTTTCTTCAAGCCCCACAACCGCTTCTGCTGTCAGTAATAACGTGTCTTTAGATCAACTTAATTCTATGATCGATGAAGAGAAACAAAAATTGGATGATCTGGAGAAAGCCAGCGGAACCACTAAAGACGATGAAGATGATAGCAAATTGTTTATGGATTAAAAATCTAATCTAGGTCTCTAAATAACTCAAACAGCTTATGGAGACCACCAATGTATAAGACTTTCAATCTGTATTCTGAAGAGCGTCAAGATCGTGAATTTCAGGAACAGTTCGATGAACTGTGTGCAAATATTGTTCTGTCAGATATCTCTTTTGAAAAATATTGGGAAAATCATGCACTTCCCGTTCTTCTTAATTGCGGATTTGAAAATGAAAAAGACCTCCTGAGTGAATTCAATTTGGGTGGATCAATGATGAATCCATCTAACTGGGGATCAGCTATCAGAAATCTTGGTGGTGGAGATCCTCAAACAGATAAATACAATCAAAGAGTTCGTGTAAATCAAAACATGCAAAATACGCAAAGCATGCAAAATAGCGACGAAGAAAGAGAAATGCGTCGTCAGGCCAAACTCAAGCAATATCAACAGACAATTGATCAAAGTGTGCAGAATGTCAAAAACGAATTCATTAAACAAATGCGTGATTTCCTGAGTGCGATGCAAAGTAACGCTACACAGGAAAACGATTACATTGGATGGAAAATTGCTAAAGCATTCTATGATCGTCTTATGAAAGCGTCTCAGCCTATGATTGATAATTTTGCCATGAAGGCTAAATTCGGCAAACGAGATGACGCTCAATTCCAAAAAGGTCGTGAAGGGCTGCAAAGACAGCGTCAGCAAGCTATTCGTAGAAGACACCCGGAGATTAACCAAGGTAATGCACCGGTGCAACAAGCTGCAATGTCGCCACAATAATCTCAGAATATTAAAGCTTAGCAATAAATAGCGACATGCAGAATATTCGTTATGATTTCTCGTCTGTCCACGTCGATGTGCCCCATTATTTAGCAGAAGAGATTATGCAATGGGGTAATGAGAGTATCCCTGATCATATTCTTTTTCGAGACCCGAAAGACCCCTTTTTCGGACGTGAAAATGAAATGCATGTCACGATTCTCTATGGAATCCATTCAGATAAACCTCGTAGGACATTCGAGACATTCAGAAACGAATCCAGTGTTGATATACAACTTGGTGAAATTGACCTTTTTACAAGATCAAATCTGTTCGATGTCGTATTCGTTAAAGTGCACAGTCAACAAATTTGTGCACTTAATGAAAAGTTGAAATCAAATGTTGTCTATTCCAATCGCTACGAAAGCTATGTCCCACATGTAACCATCGCTTATGTCAAAAAAGATAAAGCATGGGGGCTCAAAGGCGATAAAGAGTTTGTTGGAAGAAGTTTTACGGCTAATAGCTACGTGTTCTCTTCCAGAAATGGAAAAAGACACAGCAAAGACTTCCATCAAATAACCGGAATGGTTTGAATAGCTCCTGAAAATTGACTGGCAATAAAGTCAGGAGCTGTATCGTTTAGATTTTCCTTCCATGGTATCAAGTTTTTAAGCCCATGCCTCTTTTCTGTGTTTGGGCCAAAAGCAGGAAGAGTCCCTGATTCACGTGCCATAAAAACATAAGGAACCTTCCCTAATGTTCTAGCCAACCACATGGTTGATGTGTCAACAGTTAAAATATGAGCTGCCTGATGAACTAAATGTAAATTCTCTCGAATATCTCTTCTGTAATTAAATTCACGAACATCAAATCCTAATTTAGCCAATTCTTCCTTTAATGGCCTCGTATAACATCGATGAAAACTGGTTGATTGGGTGTTCAATAACACTGTTTTGCTGTGACATTTGAAGTCTTTGTAGTACTTTTGATACCAATTGATATCCAGCAATATATCTTCTGGCGAAAAAAGCTCTCCATATTCTGCCACCCTCATTGCTGGACGGTAATCAACAGGTACCTTTTCGCTTTTTTCCACCCCCGGCATTTGCCTGTTATTGACAACATAGACCTTATCGTAATCTTCAAACCATTGAGGTACATCTTTGATTAAATCATGCCACAAATCATCTTTGTCATAGAGTGGTAAAATTCTATCAAAATAAGGAGTTTCTCTGAATAGACGATAAGCATGTTTGTTTCTCAAAATGCCATGAATTGTCGCATTACGCCTTTTCCAGATCGAAAGCAAAGGCAACAAATCAGAAATTGCATTTCCAAGAGCGTTATCTGAACACGTCAAAACTTTCAAAATTACTAAATCCTCTACTAACTAATGAATAGGTAACAGGAAAACGAGGTACAATTTATGGCTTGGTGGGATTATTTCAAAACTTTCACTTACGCTTTCACTGATGATCCACTCGCAAGACGCAGAGACCGAGATGCCAGTGGAGCGGGATATCCAGTTGATGGAGCTATTCCTGACATCAGGGGTGGCAATGACGGAACTACAGGTGGTGGACGAGGGGCCATTCGCCTTCGAGACACTAATGATTTCGTAGATTTAAGTACCGTCACTAATAGAGTTCATCGCTACAAAGAATACGAACGACTGCGAAATATGCCGGAAATCGAAATGGCAATGACCGTTTTCGCAGATGAGACCTGTTTGGCTGGCGATACTCTTATCGCCACACCACATGGATATAAAAAGATCGAAGATCTCGTCAATGAAAACGAGCGATTCTTAGTCTATTGCTATGATCAGGATAAAGGCGATTATACGCTTGGCTGGGCATTTGATGCACGTAAAACCAAAAAAGCCAAAACAATCAAAATCATTTTTGATGATGGCAATTATGTGATCTGCACACCTGATCACCGAATTATGACCAGAAAAGGTACATGGAGAGAAGCAGGTGAACTAAATTCCGGTGATGAACTCATGCCTTTCTATCGCATTTCGCCAAACCCGGATATTACCGAAATCAAAGTCAATCAGTTCCCTAGAATTTATACTCATCGCAAAGGCTGGATTCACGAACGACAGTTTGCCGACGAATGGGCTACGGGCAAAGACAATCCTGAACTTGAAAGCGTTAACAAACTTTGTCGATACATCTCTGAAGGATTGACGACTCAGCAGATTGTTGACATGACAGGTCATGACTTCAAGACAATTAAAAGCCGAATCGAAAAAGCTGGATTCTCAAACAAAGAGATGAAATGGCTCGGTCGCAAAGAAGATCGAAGAAGAGTTGTCGGAATACAACCTTGGGAAGAGATTGATGTCTATGACCTAACTGTTGAGAAACATCATAACTTCTGTACAAACTGGGGAGTTGTTCACAATTGCCAGAAAAATGAAGATGGCAGAGTAATGCAGGTTGTTTGCGGCAATGAATCAGTCAAAGAAGAATGTGAATATCTATTGTTTCATCGTGACATGCTTAATATGGACCAAAATACATGTTGGGACATGGCCAAAAGATTATTCATCATGGGCGACTTCTTTTATGAAGTCATTATTGATTTGGAAAACCCTAAACATGGTATCGTAGGTCTTGTTCCATTGCCTCCTGACAGCATGTATCGAATTGAAACAACCAAAGGAAAATTGGTTGAATTCCAACAGTCTAAAGAAGGGCCTGACTACCAAAGCCTTTCCCGTGTGGAAGTCACACAGGCAACAGAAGCAGATTTACAACAAGCTACAGCTATTAGATTCGCAGCAGATCAGGTTGTGCATATTCGTGTCGGGGATGATAGACAAACATTCTATCCATATGGTGTAAGTCTTATTGAAGCAGCACGTGGACCTGCTCATCAATTGAGATTGATGGAAGATGCCATGGTGGTTTATCGATTGACAAGAGCACCAGAACGTAGAGTGTTCTATATTGACACGTTCCAGCTTCCGCCTTACAGGGCGGAAGCCTTTGTTGAACGAATGAAAGATCAGTTCAAAAAGAAAAAGGTTGCTACCGGAAAATCTGGATTGCCGGGTGCCTCCAGTGTTGAAGAACGTTGGCACGCACCAGCAGCCGATGAAGATTACTGGATTCCTGTTAGGCCCAACTCCAACACAAGAGTTGAAACTTTACCGGGTGCTCAGAATCTTGGTGAAATCGATGATACAGTCTACTTCAGAAATAAACTGTTTACAGCTCTGAATTTCCCTAAGAACTATTTCAATAACGAAGATGTTCAAAGTACAAGAATCACCCTGTCTGCACAGGATGTGAAGTTCGCTCGCATGATCGAACGACTTCAATCTCACATTCAGAACGCTTTTTGGGAAATTTGCAACCGTCACTTAACGCTGCTTGGTTTCCCAAAAGAAGCCTATGAGGATTTGGAAATTAAGTTAACTCCACCTTCTGATTGGCGTGAGCTAACAAGATCAGAAGTTGTAGCTGGTAGAATTCAAAACGCCGGTGCTTTGAAAGGAGCACAACTCATGTCGGACTTTGATATTCTTACCAAGTGGATGAAATACGATGAAGAAGAAGCTCTGAAGATGCTTGCTCGTCTTAAAATCCAAAAGATGGAAGAACTCAAACTCCAAATCATTGCTCAAAACCCAATGCTTTTGGGCGTTGGACTTCCCGGACCAGACGAAACCGAAATTGGTGGAGAAGCTGGTGGACCAAGTCCTATGTTGGGAGATCAACCGCCAGAAGGTGAAGAAGGCGGTGAAGATGATATGGGAATGGGTGGAGCACCTGCTCCAACAGGAGATGATCAAGGCCCATCAGGCGGAATGGAAGGACCAACAGGAGCCACGCCTTTACCTGATCCAACAGAAGAAGATATTCAGAAATACAATCTGGATATCAAGGATTACGCTAAAGAGCAGGATGAAGAAGAGATAGATTTTTCAGAAATGTAAAGACGAGTAGGAAAAAATATACACAGCACGCTATCATAAGTTAAGGAGAACCTATGATAACAATACTCGACTTAGCAAGAAAATGCAACTGCGATCCATTAACTGTAAGAAGATGGGTTAAAAAACACAAAATCCAAACTCAAAAAGTTAAAGCAGGCAATGGAAAATTAGTGCAAGCTATGTCTATTGATGAATCCTGCAAATTTGAGTATCATTGGAAAGATGTGACATCTTTACCAAAAAATATGGTAACTGTTCCAGACATAGCTAAAACAAATAATGTAGACAGAAAAACTGTTAGATTATGGATTGATAAAAACGACATAAAAACAAAAACAATTCGTAACTCTAAACACCCACCTACCCAAGCAATGTCTATCAAAGATGCTAAAAAATTCAGCGATAGTTTGTTGCAAAAGAATTGCGTCCCTGTAACCGAGATAATCGATCAATACAATACCAACTGGAATTTGGTTAAACGATGGGCCAAAAGAAACAAATGTGAATTTGTAGAAACAAGATCAGAGGTTGGTGGACGAAACAAAAAGGCGTTGGTTATAAAAGATGCCAAGAAATTAAAGAAATATCTTATGTGTGAACAGTCTGATGGATTTTTCTACATGGTACATCCAATTCCTGAATTCAATAAAAATCGTGTTAAGTTAGGGTTCGCAAGAAATGTAGAAAACAGAATGAAGCAACATAGATGTATTTGCCCGAATGCATCTGTTGTCAAAAAATGGAAGTGCAAAAAGGAAGACGAACAAAAGGTAATCTCCAAAGCAACTAAGGTTGGATGCACTCAACTTTACACGGAAGATGGTATAGGAAATTGTGCGACTGAAGTTTTTGATTGTGAAGATTACAAAGCACTTCTAAATAAGCTTGACGAGATTTTCTCAAAGACGGAGATATGATGCAATCTTTTCAGGAATACTGCGAAAATAGACAGCGTGAATTTGATGAACTAAGAAGAATCCTTAACCATTTGAATTATGGGAAAGGTCTGGATAATGAAACTCTTGCTCAAATGAAAGCCAGAGACATTGCAGCTATCTTAGAAGAATTAGGTTTGGGTGGACAAAAAGAAGCTCTTCAAGTAAAAAGTGTTGTGTCTGGAGGAACTGATTTATATCATGACCTCAAAATAAATCGCTTAGCTGAAAGAGATTGAAATGGCTAATTACGTTGTGATTCCAGCTATTATGGAAAGCACTCGACTTCCGGGTAAACTGCTTTTGGATGAAACCGGGAAACCATTGATTCAACACACGTGGGAAAATTGCAAAAAGATTCCACACGTCGAAGAAATTATCATCGCTACCAATAATAAAAAAATTAAAGAAGCCTGCGAAAACTTTGGGGCAAAGGTAGATTATGATGAACGGCCTACCAAATCCGGCACTGACCGTGTTGTCTTAGCGGCATCCAAACTGGATGATTGTGACACTGTTACAAATGTTCAAGGAGAATGGCCCTGCGTAAACCCAGTTGATATCCATAACATCATCAACACTGCATCATTCATGCCCGATGAACCTTTAATGGCATCTCTCTATTATCGAGGTTCAGCAGAAAAATCAAATGAAAGCCTCGTTAAAGTTGTCGTGAATAGTCTTGGGCATGCTCTTTACTTTAGCCGCCAACCAATTCCTCACAACTCAGAAGAATTGTTATATCACATTGGCGTGTACAGCCTAAGTCTGACTATGATTCGATTCTATCTTCAAATGAGAGATCAAGAATGGAATTCTCCTATGAAAAGTGAAGATCTCGAACAACTCCAATTTTTGGATCAGGGATTTCAAATCACAATGGTTGAAACCAAAAATGCAACAAAAGGCGTTGACACCCCAGATGACTATGAGGAATTTGTATCGTCAATGATACCAGAATTGCCGTGCTGACATTAAATGATCTCAAAAACAAATTCACATCAGATACAGTTTACGTCTTAGGAAGCGGACCAACCCTGTTTGATTACGAAAAAGACATCAAAGATATCAATGATCCAATCTTTTTCATTAACGATACCGTTCAATATGAACATCTTTGCCCAAGTCCCCATAAGCTCTTCTTTTCACATCATTTGGGCATGAGACCTCAATTTCAAGAGGTTGATCCTGTAACAATCTATGTTCAAGCACAATTTTTGGATGATACCGGACCTGATTACCAAGATATTATGATAGCCAAACATAGACCCAAAGGTAAGGCTGTCACAGTAGATGCACAGGTTCACAATAAGCTGGAACCATGGTTCTTCGAAAAATATGACTGGTTGTTAGACAAAGATGAAGTCATTAAGCGTAATCGAATAGCAACTGGCTTTGGGACAATAACAACCACAATTTACATGTTGTGGTTCACAGGATGCCAAAATTGCCTGTTCATAGGATGTGATCCAAAAATTGCTCAATTGGGCTTTGGACACGATCCACGTATTGGTGGATCAATGATTTATCAGCCAGAACTCATTATGCAAAACCAAGAATTTCTAATTCAAACTCTGAATTTGAATGCAAAACACATTCTTTCGCCACCAAGCCCTAAAATTTTCTAATTAGTCCCCGCCTGTTTCAGAATGACCCGTGTCAGCAATAGGTGGAATAACCTCATTGTCTATATCTGTGGGGTGCCGAGGCTCTTCAAGCTCAGATGGCTTGTGCTCTTTGTCAAGCTTTCTAAGAAGATCAGCAACCTCCTGATCTCCACGGTCTGCAATACCGTGTAAAAACTGCATAGTTTCCTGTTCATACTTAGTCATAACCGCTTTGATAAGCTCGGTCAAAGTATGGTCATAATCCTGTCCCATGTCTTCATCCCTATTAAGCTTGAAGCCATCAGCAGGGTTTTGGATGTCGTCAATGTCTTCTCTAAGACCTCGTTCTTGGGCGTAAGCTGCAAATGTCCGCATTATAAACCTGTTTCCTTATCAAAAATTAGAGCTTGGTGCATACCATATAAATAAGTAGGCACTGGCTATTTATGCTAAGTTGGAACAAAAACGTGCCTAACACTTTGGAAGCGACCAATCTAAGTTGAGGAGTTTATAAATATGAGGCGACATCTCATCAAGCAGGAAGACTTCGACTCGATCACTAAAGGTTCTATTACGAACTCTGAAGTTGAACTTCGAGAAGCAGAAGAACTTCTGTCAAAAGCATTACAAAAAGACCATCTCAAGCTTCGTTGCTTCAATGAATCAACGGCACTGTTCGAAACACTCGATGGCACCTACGTTCACGCAGGATACGAAGTCAAAGACGACGATATCACTTTTTCAGGAATTGAAGAACTGATCGTCGATCATGATTCTAAGAAGAACAAAATGAAGTCAACTCTGTCGGAAATGATCGACGCTTTGCTTGTTGACAATACCACCAAAGCAACATCCCTGCTCGAAAACTACATGGGGCTGTTCAATTGGCAGGAAGCAACAAAGCGAATTGTTCCCGATAGCAAAAAGGGCGGATACAAAGCTATCGATCATGAGCCCAAAAAAGATGATGACACATTCAGTCATGATCACAAAACCTTCTCAGAGAAATCTGAAGAAGAACATAACAAAGATAAAAAATCACCAAGTCAGGAAAAACAAGACGATGATAAGAAAGATGCTCTTATCCGTCGTGAAAAAGCTGCTGGCAATGAAATCGCTGAATGCTACACAGTAGCTGAAAATGTTCTCGATTACGTTCAGTACATGAGACTTGGACCAGCTCTGGCTGAATCAGTTTCCAAAACTGATGAAAATGGAAATGTTACACAACTTAAAGTTCCTACAAGAAAAGTTCGAAACGAAGGCAAAGTCCTGAACTTCAACTGGAAGACCCTGAACCATAACGTCAAAGTTCTGCGTGATGGTGCTTCTTCGCTCTGTGAGAACCAAAACTTCTGTCGAGCTTGTGTTGATCTCAAACGACAAAATAATGTTTCTGATAATGAGGCACTGCAAGAAGTCCTCGAAAATATTGTCGGAGCATTTCCAAATGTTCTTTATGTCACTCAAACTGAACTGGCAAAAATTATTGGCGAATCTCTTAGAATCGCTGGTGAAAAGAACTATGACGATAACACATGTGCCTTCATGGCCGAAGGCATTCTGAGAACCGCACATGATGCTCACACAGAACGAGTACAACAAATTCTGCATTTGGCTTCTGCTCCTAAGTTGGAAGAAGATAATGCTGATCACTACCTGTACTTCCAGCACGTTGTTGAAAGCTTCTACCCAGCTATCGATGAAAGATTCGGTCTGGAAAGAAAAGTCTTCTCTGATCTCTATGAGTCTCTTGAGAAGATTTACAAGAAAGCTGACCGACGTGGCGATACCGCTCTCAAGAACGAAACGGCAAGCTATCTTAATGATCTCGCTGCTGTTCTCAATAACCAAGCTAAGCCAGAACTTGAATTGGCTGAAGAGGTTGCTTCTTGGTCTAAGAGCCTTGTAGAAACCAATCTGGAAACAGGCGTCTGGAGCGTCTCTAACAATGCTCACGTTACCGTGAGTGGAGATCACCCAGATATGGCTAAGAAAGCTAAGCACTCTTACAAACCTTCGAGTGACTTCTCAGGAAACTGGGGTGACGCTGCACCAGCCATCGGACAGGACAGCATGAACTACAAAGGTAGCCACGCTGATGAAATGAGAGGCAGAAGCTGGGGTAACACTTCTAAAGAAACGTTCCCAAGCTTGAAAAACCCTTACGTTCCTTCTCCATTCGGTGATTACACCATGAAGGGAGAAAAGGGCGTTGATAAGGACACATTTGGACAGCACCACGGATCATGGCAGTCTTCTGACACATGGCCAGCACTGCAAAACCCATATGTTCCTAAAGAAGCAGGTGGCGTCGGTGGCAAGGGCCACAAGGCAACCATCGACAACAAAGACCTCGTAGTCAACAAGTAAGGAGCAGCAAATAATGGAATCTATGTTCATTGATAGCTGTAACGATTCAGGATTTAACTTGGAACTTTGCGAAAGTGCTGGTGATTCAGGACGAGTAAGGTTCCGAGGTAAATTTCAAGAAGCCGAAGCAGTTAACAAAAACAAACGCATGTATCCATACAACGTCTTGGATGAAAACATGCAACGTTTACAGGAAGCAATTGCTGAACGACGCCTGCTGGGTGAACTTGATCACCCTTCAGATAGTATTATTCACTTTGCTGATGCTTCCCACGTTATCACAAGATTATGGTGGGAAGGAAATGTACTCATGGGAGAAGGCGAAATCCTAAGTACACCTAATGGAAGAGTGCTTCAAGCACTCATTAATGATGGTGTTAAGGTCGGCATCTCCTCAAGAGGAGTTGGTAATGGATCAACAAACGAAGATGGCATCCTCGTTATTGGTGAAAGCTATAAACTTATCACCTTCGACGCTGTTGCTGACCCTTCTACTTTTGCTGCCTTCCAGCAAAAAGTTGTTGGACCACATACTACTACACGAAAGTCAAGGAATGAAGCACACGAAGACAATTCTCGGGGAATTGTTATCGAAAAAGAATCGGAATCTAATAATTCTCATCTCAAAAATGAGGACTCAAACATACATACCAATAATGTGAGCAAAGAGGCACTCATAGCTTGCTTGGGCGGTATTGTGAAGTCTCAAACAGAAACCATAAAGTCGGGGTTAATCTAACATGGATAAATTAACAGAAGCACTCAATAAACTGATCCCAGAAGATCAGGTGGAAGATGTTGCCAAGGCTGTCGCAGACATGATGACAGAGTCCAATGCTAAGCTCGAAGAAGAGTACAACGCAAAGTTGAACGAAGCCTATGAGCAGCTCGAAACCGAAAAGAAGGAGATTGAAGAATCTCGTGAAGCCGGTTATCAGCAAGCCTTTGCCATCATCGACGATCTCCAGAAGCGTCTGGAACTGCAACGTGAGGAATTTGAAAACCACATGGAAGAACAGTTCGAAGAAGCTTACAAAATGATCGAAGAAGCTAAGGGCGACAAAGAAAACATCGAAGTCGAACTCTACAAAGAATTTGATAATAAACTCAAGGATATGAAGGACTTCATGGTCGATAAAGTCGATCAGTTCCTTCAGTTGCAGAACGCTGAAATCTATGAACACGCTAAGCGTGACGTTCTCAACGATCCTCGCACTCTTGAACATAAGGTCGCTTTTGACAAGATCACCGATATCGTCGCTGATCGACTCTCTGACGAAGATTACTCTTCTGTCACCTCAGCTAAGCTGGAAGAGTCACAGCGTCAAATCGATGACCTTAAAGCTAACCTGAGAGTTCTTGAGTCTAAGAACACTCGTTTGACTATGCATAACAACAAGTTGAACGAAGCTGTTAAAGAACAGCAAAATATGATCACTGAATCAGTGAAAACCGAAAGAAAAGAAAGAGCGGAAAGTGCAAAGAAAGCAAGCGGGCGTGGACATAGAGTGGCGGATGGCGATCAGATTATTTCTGAATTCAACAATCCACAAGCTGATAACAAACAACCGAAAGAAGACGTTCTCATGGAAAATGATCAAATGAACGACCTTCTTTTCCTCTCAGGTGTAACCCCTGAAGAGAAATAAACTCTAACAAACAATAACGAAAGAGGATTCAATAATGAATGCAAATGCTCAATATCTAAACGAAGCAGCTAAGATCGAAGCCAAATGGGGTCGAACTCAGATGCTGGATGGCATTTCTGATCGGTTTGAACGTTCCACAGCCGCTGTGCTTCTGGAAAACCAGCGTCTCATCAATGAGACCATGACCGACACAGGTGACATCGCTCAGTTCAAGCGAATTTCTATTCCGCTTGTGCGAAGAATTTACCCACAACTGATCGCAAACAAAGTTGTTTCCGTGCAACCATTGCTCGGCCCAACTGGTTTGGTGTACTACCTGCGATTCCGCTACTCCAGCAACAAAGGTGCCATGAGAGGTGCTGATCTGAACGCTGGATTCCCATCGGATGACAGCACATCACTCCAGCAGTTGGCTTCCGGTGATGGAAACTTGGAAATCTACTACACGCATCAGTTCGTGCAGAATGAAACTACCACAACGGATGCCGGTGGCGATACAACCTCCACCTTCGGTGCTCTTGAGCACACTCCTATCCTTGCTGGTACTCTCACTGGTACCATCTATGATGGATCAACCGCTATCCAGACATTTGTTGTGTCTGAAGCTGGAACCTTCACTTTCTCCAACGTTGGATCTGCTCCTTCTCCTGCTGTTACAAGCGGATCGATTGACCTGACCACGGGCGAAATGACCTTCACTTGGGACGGTGATCCCGGTGAAAACCACGCTGTTGTTTCTTACGAATACAACATGGAATGCAACCAAGACCTCCCAGAAGTTAATCTGGTTGTCGAATCTGAAGAAATTGCTGCTAAGACCCGTAAGCTCAAAGCTGTCTGGTCTTATGAAGCTCAGCAAGACCTCCGATCTCAGCACAACCTTGATGCAGAGGCAGAATTGACTGCTGTCCTCGCTCAGGAAATCAATCTTGAGATCGACCGTGAGGTTCTGACTGACCTGCGTAACAACGCCGGTACTGTCGCTGTTTGGGACTTCAATACAGCACTCGGTGACACTATCAAAGAGAAGTACGAAGCCCTGTACATCAAGGTTGTCGAAGTCTCTAACGTCGTTCACCGTAAGACGCTCAGAGGCGGATGTAACTGGCTTGTCACAAGCCCTGAAGTTGCTTCTATCTTCGAAACTGCTACTGCTGGTTTCGCACCTGCACCTTCTGAAACCTTCACTTCAAGTCTTGGTATTCAGTATGTTGGTACGATCAACAACAGATGGCGTCTCTACAAAGACCCTCTGTTCCCACAAGGTCAAATCCTCATGGGATACAAAGGTGATTCTTACATGGACTCGGGATATTTCTACTGTCCCTACGTGCCACTGACACAAACACCCGTAGTGCTTGATCCTGAGAGCTTCTGCCCTCGTAAGGGAATCTTGACTCGGTATGGAAAAAAGTTGTTAAGGGAAGGATCGAAGTTCTATGCCCGCATGAGCGTGGCGAATTTCATCATCTAAGCTTAGCTGCTTAGCAACTGAAACGAACAAGAGCCTCACCAGAAATGGTGAGGCTTTTTGTTTTGGCAAAAAACTTGTAAAGGGACTTGATTCACTCAAGTATTTCTGCTATTCTCCGATGTTAGAGATTAAGGAGAAAGCTATGAATGTAAAAGAGTTTGAGCAAATCTATGCAGGGGTTCGAGCCAAAGATCACATTTCCATAGATTGCGAACAATGTGGCACAACAAAGCATCCCGGTAAATTCAAGGCCAAAGAGAACATCCAAAAGAACGGCAAATACATCTGCCAGAAGTGTGCCACAGCAAATGCTATCCCCACTCGTGTGTACACTGAAGAGGGACGCCAACGCATTGCCGAAGCGACCAGCTACAAAAGGTCCAAAGCAACAAAACAGAAAATGCGTGATTCAGCTAACAAAAAGTGGGCCACGCCTGAAGGCAAGCGTTTGAAGAAATACCTTGCAGGATTGACAACAAAACGTCATAGGAACAATGACTTTGAGCCCACCCGCAGAAGAGGTGTTTACCAATCAAAGAAAATGGGAAAAACCTTCCCGTTCCAATCATCCTATGAACTCAAGGCCATATTGTTGCTAGAAGCAGACGACAGTGTGAAAACATACGAAGTTCAAATTGGATTCAAAATTGACGGACGTGATCGAAGTGCTGACTTCTTGATCAATGAGTCAAAGTTGGTAGAAGTAAAACCCAAACGAATGCTTCAGTCACACAAAGTTCAAATTCAAATCATGGATAACATGACTTATGCTGATCGAAATGGTTACGATTTTGAGATATGGTCTGAGGCCGAACTTGGCTTTGAAAATGACAGAGAAGCAACCAAATGGGCTGATGAGGAAATGAGTAAACTCCATGGAGTAGATTATGTGGAGCACAGAAAAGAGCTAAATCGTAAGAAAGCCAAGAAGCATTACGACGAGAAGATTGCCAAAGACACTGTCGAAGTCGAATGCAATTTTTGTAATGAGACTCACACGGTTCTCAGGAAGACCCACGAGAAGAACATTGCCCGAAATGGTCGTTACATCTGTGAGCGTGAGGGAGGCTCCATTGCTGGAAAGAGGTCTAAGAGGAAGAAGGTAAATCCCTATGCTGCCGAGGGTAAGAAGTTGTGCAATGGATGCAAGGACGTGAAGTTGTTCGAAGAGTTTGGGGTAGACAGTTCTAAGAGCGATGGCTATGCTACCCGGTGCAAAGAGTGCCGTAGAAAGGCGGCAAAGGTGAAATAAGTGTTTGATTTACATAGAGCTTTGTGGAAGATGAGAAAAAATCAAGGCAATAATCGGTTGATTACAACGTTAGAAGAACTAGGAATCACCCGGCAACAACATGAACAATGGAGTGGTACAGGAGAAGGATGGTTTCATTCATTACGCCGAGATCATGGGGTCTATGAGTTTCAAATTCAAGAAAAGGGATTGAAAAAAATAAGCCTCATAGAATTGACAAAAAACATTTGTCTTTTCGTAGGTCTTCCCTCTGCCATCATTGTGCTTTTCAAGTACATCTCTTATCTTTTTTAACCTGCGTCCAATGCCCGGCCCTGAGAACTTGTCTAAGGCCGATGTTTGCGACGAAAAGGAGTTCAAGGAGTGGATATCAAAGACAAACTAGAAAATATCCCTGATGACATGAATCACCCCGAATTGGCTAAGAAGATGAACGCTTCAGCAGTTGTGTCAATCAGAGATTTGTTGATCTTGTTAGATGACAGCAAAAAAGAACAAAACAAGGAAAACAAAGATGTCTAAGGTAACAGTATACTGGGAATTTGTGGTCAAAGATGGAGAAGCTGACGTAATCCTTTATCCCACCAAAGAGCGTGAAGACCTAAGAGAATTCAGTGTTCATGAAGACACGCTGGACTTACTAGAACTATGTCAATACTCGGAGGATCATACATCTGACAACCTTGACCTTTTTGAAAAGGCAAATGATGACCACGATGTTTGGTGTGATGATGTGATAGACAAGATGAGACGAGCGGGAAAGCTGGAAACTTATCTGTGTGAAGTCGTGAATGGCGACGGGATCACAAATTGGTTTGAAGGCTTGTATCATATGGCCGTTGAAGAGGCCGAGAAAAATGGGTAATCCAGTTAGACACATTCTAAACAATCAGTTGATTGTCACTAAATTGGAAGTTGACAATCCAAACAAACGTGTGTTGCTTAAGTTCTTTGATGAAGAGCCTGAAAGCCACTATGACAAGGCAAGAATCGATGTTTATTCTGCTCCAGATTTAATCTTAACATACACGAATGGGAACACAAACAGAGATGAATGGAAGCGTAACATGATTTACGAATTCAAGAATCTCAATCACGAAGCTAATGAAACGTATTCCTATGATGACTTAGAGTTATCGATTTTACAGTATGATGATCCTGAGACGGAGACCGACATACCTTTAGGTAAATTCATAGGAATGACATTCGAGGACGTTCAGGAGTATAAAAGAAAAAACGTGTTGAATTTTAAAATTCAAGAAATGGCTGAATAATGTTCAAATTTGCTGACAAATCTCATGTTGTGGCATTCTCTCATAGTGAACCAAGAGAACGACATGATGCAATTGTATTAGACCGTTGGATAGATGACAAAGAACATTACAAAGTGATGTTGGACAACGGTCAGATCGCTGAATTTTTGGTCGATAACTTGATCGCCCGTAACTCAAGAGGCTCATAAATTTAAAGAGGTTAAAAGGATAAATGGACATCAACAAAGATGAGCTAAAAAATGGATTTTTGATTTTAATGATACGTTTAAGAATTTTACAAGACCCTAAGCGTCCATATCCTTCAGCGTTGAAAAATTCATTCGAAATTTACAAAGGAAAGGCGATTGAATGGAAAGTTACAAAGTAATAGGACCAAAGATCGAAATGGTTGGCCTCTCAAGTGAAGCTTTAAGAAGTCAGTTCATCGAATATCAAACTTTGAGTGGAGGGT
>Ga0180432_10000185_pt1 | contig 98924 bp, 93 predicted proteins | sample SS_ome_10_FD_132414 | JGI IMG/M metagenome (GOLD analysis project Ga0180432, IMG submission 132414) | Hypersaline lake sediment archaeal communities from the Salton Sea, California, USA - SS_1_MS_2 metaG | ecosystem: Environmental > Aquatic > Non-marine Saline and Alkaline > Hypersaline >... | reverse complement strand
TAGGGCTACTCATTGTTTTTATTTCAGGCGCGAATCTCGGGCATCTGATAACGACAGCGCTTCTCGGAATCCCGTTTTTGTATTACATGGTATTCAGCGTGCCGTACCGGCGCAGGAGAATGATGATATTCCTGAATCCGTGGCGGGACGCGGAAAGTACAGGGTTTCAGATCGTCCAGTCGCTTATCGCGCTCGGTTCCGGCGGTCTCATGGGCGTAGGCCTCGGGCAGTCGAAACAGAAGCTTTTCTATCTTCCCGAATCCCATACGGATTTTATTTTCTCAATAATAGGCGAAGAGCTTGGTTTTGCCGGCGCGATCTGCGTTATTATGTTGTTTGCCGTTTTTGTGTGGCAGGGTATGAGGGCGTTTTTTAAGGTTCACCGCCCGTTCAATAAAATTCTCATATTAGGCATAACGGGCATGATAGGCCTGGAAGCGCTGGTCAACATAGGCGTGAACACGGGCGCTTTTCCCGCGAAAGGCCTGCCGCTTCCCCTGGTGAGTTACGGCGGTTCGTCGCTTGTATTTCACATGGCCGCCATCGGACTTTTGCTGAACGCGATGAGGGAAGAAAATTAGCGGGCCGCGGATAGGCGGGCGCGAAAAAATTTAAAAGCTGAATTTTGAAAAAAAGCAAACGGAGTGTAACGTGAAAATATTAATTGCCTCCGGAGGAAGCGGAGGGCATATTTTTCCGGCTATTTCCCTGGCCAGGGAATTGAAAAAAAGAGGCGCCGAAATAATTTTTGTCGCCTCAAGAAGGCGCCTCGACAGGGCAATACTTGAAAAAGAGCCCTATAAAAAGATATTTTTATCCGTCAATCCCATGCCCTATAAATTCGGACCCGGCGTGTTTGGTTTTATTTTTAAGCTGGCGCTGGACCTGTTCGCGTCTTTTGCCGTTATTGTCAGATACAGGCCGGAGGCGGTTATCGGTTTCGGCGGGTATACTTCCGGTGAAATCGTGATGCTGGCGTCTTTTATGAAGGCAAAGACCGTGATTCATGAGCAGAACGTGATACCGGGCAGGACAAACAGGCTTCTCGACAGATTCGCAGGATCGGTAGCGTTGAGTTTTCCCGAAACGGGAAAATATTTTTCCAACAGAAATATAATTATCACCGGGAATCCACTCAGGGAAGAGAGCCTTAAAAAAACCGGAACAGACAGGTTCGGGGATTTTAAGCTTGATGCCGGCAGGTTAACTGTGCTTGTCATGGGCGGGAGCCAGGGCGCGAGTTCACTTAACAGGCTGGTTAGTGAGAGCGCGGCGCTTTTTACGGAGGCGAAAAAAAAGCGTTTACAGATCATTCATATCGCCGGGATGAAAAAAACAGGTGAGATACAAAAACATTATGACGAAGACGGCATACGCGCCCGGGTGTATACGTTTTTGTTGAACATAAACGAGGCGTACAGCGCCAGCGACATAGTGATCAGCCGCTCGGGAGCCGCGGCGGTTTTTGAGATAGCCGCATTCAAAAAGCCGATGATTCTCATACCTTTCCCGGGAGAAAAGAATAACCAGCGTTTTAACGCGCTTTATTTCGCGGAAAGGAACGCCGCGATCTACAGGGATGAAAAAAACCTGCGGCCGGAAGAGCTGCGGGGCCTGATAGAGGATCTCGTTGACAACCCCGTCAGGCGCCGGGAACTTTCCGAGAACGCGGGAAAACTGAGCGTTGTTGACGGAGCCAGGAAATTAGCGGAGCTTGTCTGGAAACAGGTTTCGCCATCGGGGGCGGTGTCATGACAAAACCTGTTTCTATCCACATGATCGGCGTAGGCGGGATTGGAATGAGCGCGCTCGCGCTTATCCTGGACGAGACCGGATATAGCGTAACCGGCTCGGATATCGAAGAAAATGATATAATAAAGAAATTGCGCGGTAAAGGCATGGCTATAGGCGTGGGGCATAACGCCTCCCGCGTGAATGATAGGGACCTTGTGGTATTTTCCTCGAGTATCCGCGCGGATAACCCCGAGATTCTACAGGCCCGTAAAAACCGGACGAAAGTGATTTCCCGTACGGAACTTTTAAAAATGGTCATGGAAAAGTATGAAAGGGTTATCGGAATTACGGGTACCCACGGAAAGACGACCATTACGGCAATGACGGCGCATCTTCTTGAGGAGGCGGGTTTTGACCCCACGGCCCTTATCAGAGGCGAATCGCCGCATTTCGCAGGCAACGCAAAACTCGGAAAAAGCGGTACGCTTGTAGCCGAGGTGGATGAAAGCGACGGCCGCCTGGTACATCTTACGGGGCTTACGCATGCGATTATTCCGAATCTCGAGCGTGAACATCTTGAACACTACGGGGATGAGAGGCGTCTTTTGAAAACCTTTGAGCGATTTTTTTTATCGCAATCGCCAGGATGCAGATTTTTTTACGGCTTTGAAGATTTAAATTTAAAAAAGTTGTTAAAAAAATTTAAAAACAGGGCCGTGAGTTTCGGGTTTTCTAAAAATGCTTTTGTCTCGGCGGGAAACATAAAAACGGAAATATTCAGGACTGAATTTGATTGTTTTCTCGGAAAAACCGAGATCGGGCGTTTTACCGTAAATTTACCCGGCAGGCATAATATCTCAAACGCGTTAGCGGCGATTTCACTCGGCGCGGAACTTAAAATCGATGCCGGCAGAATGATCCGGGCGATAGCCTCATACAGGGGCGTAAAGAGAAGGTTTGAGGTTATAGGAAACGTTAACGGCGCCAGTATCATTGAGGATTACGCCCATCACCCCACGGAAATAAAAGCAACTATTTCGGCGGCGTGTTCGCTTAAACCGAGAAGGCTTATAACCGTATTTCAGCCGCATCGTTATACGAGGACAAAGTCTTTTTATAAGGAATTTTCCGGTTCCTTTGAAGGTTCCGATGAAGTTATCCTGGCGGAGGTTTATCCCGCCTCGGAAGACAAAATAGAAGGCGCAAGCTCACTGAGAATATGCGAAATCATGAAAAAAAGGCGATCCATTCCCGTCCGGCTGATGGAGACAGGCGAGATACGCGCCTACCTTTCCGAAAAACTTTCGGAAGGGGATATTGCCCTTGTCCTGGGCGCGGGCAACATAGGAAAAATAGCGCATGACATTTGCCGCGATAAAAGGTAAAGTATTTCTTCAGGAGCCGCTTTCCGCCCATACCACGTTTCGTATCGGCGGGCCGTGCAGGGCATGGGTTGAGCCGCGTGACGAGCGGGAATTAAAAAAAATCCTGAAATTAGCCGCTTCGAAAAAGAAAAAAATATTTATAATCGGTATGGGAAGCAATATTCTGGCACCCGATAAAAGACTGAACGGAATAGTTATCTGCCTGCGGTCGGGTTATTTCAGTAAATTGCGTTTTACCGGAACTAAGGTAATTGCCGGCGCCGGGCTGCCGTTAGAAAAGATCATTAACCTTGCCTGTAGAAAGGGGCTTGGGGGTATTGAAGGCCTTACCGGTATTCCGGGAACGCTCGGAGGCGCGATTTTTATGAATGCTGGTTACGCGGACCGGGTAGCGGATCGGCTGGAATCCGTCCGCGTGATGGATATAAAAAGCGGGAGGACTTTTGCGTTAAAAAAGTCGCGCGAAGAAAATCTTACGGAAAAATCTTCGCGGATTTTCACGGAATCGTGCCCGGAGAAATTTTATGGCGGCAAAAAAATAAAATTTAATTATCGACATTCGGGCCTCGATGGTTATATAATACTGGAAGCGAGTTTTGGCCTGAGGAAAACAGATAAAAAAAAACTGATGGAGGCCAAAAACAGGTTTTTGAGGGCCAAGAGTTCTAACCAGCCGCTTGCTTCGGCCTGCGCAGGATGTGTTTTTAGAAATCCCGAAGGGGCGCTTCCGGCGGCGCGTTATATTGACATGCTCGGGTTCAAGGGTAAAAAAATAGGCGGGGCAATGGTTTCGGAAAAGCACGCTAATTTTATAATTAACACCGGGCAGGCGAAAGCGCGCGATGTTATTCGGCTCGCGCGTCTTATAAGGAAAAGCGTTAAAACCAAATTTAAGATTGAGCTTATTCCCGAGATTGTTATACTGAATTAAGCCGGGCGCGCAGGCGGCGTATATTTTCAAATAAACAAAATTTTTCAAAAGCTTAACATTGATTTGAGTATTGTATTTTTATGAAGGAACGGCAAAATACAAAAAAATACGGTAAAATCGCTGTATTCGCCGGAGGGTTTTCCAGCGAACGCGAAATCAGCCTGCAAAGCGGGCTTGCGGTCTCAGGGGCCCTTACAAAGAAGAAGTTAGACGCGGAACTTGTTGACATCGGAAGTGACGCGGGCAGCGCCTTGAGGAAAACGGGCGCTGACATTGTTTTTCTTGCCCTGCACGGCCGTTTCGGGGAAGACGGAACAGTACAATCGATTCTTGAAAAAGCCCGTGTTCCTTATACGGGATCCGGAGCGGGCGCCTCACGGCTCGCGCTGGACAAGCTTGCCTCCAAAGAGCTTTTTTTAAAAAACGGTTTACGGGTACCTTCTTACAAGGCCGCTAAATCCGGCGCCGGCGCGGAATACACGTGCGATGAATTTACTACGCCGCTTGTGATAAAACCGCGTCGCGAAGGTTCAAGTATAGGGCTTTCCATAGTGAACGACAGGGCGCGCATAGATTCGGCACTGGACATGGCCTTCGGCTACGGCGGGGAGGCGATTGTGGAGGAATTTATACACGGCAGGGAGCTGACCGTGGGCATTTTAGAGGAGAAGGCGCTGCCCGTCGTGGAAATTATTACCGGCCGCGACTCGTACGATTTTGAGGCAAAATACCTGGATAAAGGGACGGGATACATTGTCCCGGCGCCGCTCGAGGATGATGAATTCGCCCGGGCGCAGGAATTCGCGCTCAGGGCACACAGGATTCTCGGCTGCAGGGATTTTTCGAGGGTTGACATGAGAATGGACCGTGACGGCAATATTTACATTCTAGAGGTTAACACAATTCCCGGCATGACCGAACGAAGCCTCATGCCCAAGTCGGCGATGGCCGCCGGCATAAGCTTTGAGGATTTATGCGTGAAACTTATTGATCTGGCGCATGAAAGAAAGGGGAAAGAGAATGGCGAGGGGTAATAAAAAGAAAACAAAAAAAGAAGTAAAGATAAAAGAAGAAAAGAAAACACCGACAAAAAAAATTTTGTTCGCAGTTTTTATTTTCGCGATTATCGCCGCTTCGGTATTCGCGGTAAGAAATTCGCGTTATTTCAAACTGGATAGCGTGGAAGTTATCGATGTTAGGCATGCCGCCGCGGGACTCAAGAGCGACGGTTCCCTGCAGATGAATATCGGACGGAACATTTTTGATATTGACATATCGGCCCTTGCGTCGAGAATTGAAAGCAGTTACCCCGTTATAAAAAAAGCCGTTGTACGGAGGATCATGCCGAACCGGATCGAGATAAATATTATCCCGCGGTTACCGATCGCTAAAATAAAAAATCGCCGCGGATATTTCCCGATGGATGAAACCGGTATGGTTTTGGAGAGGGACATAAAAAGCGGAAGGATGCCTGTTATAACCGGTTTTTCTATGTGGCGCGCTCCGTCAACCGGCGAGCGGCTTACAGGCAAACAACTTGAAAACACCGTAAGGCTCATAACGGCGATAAACGAAACGTCGGTTTCGACGGATCACGGGATAACCACGATTGACGCGTCTAATTACAGGAACCTTTCTTTTCACCTCGATAATGGTATTGAGGTTAAAATAGGAGGCGAGGATTTTCCCGAAAGGCTGCGTAAATTAAAAGTTACGCTTGCCGATGCCGGACTGGACACGGAAAATATAGAATATCTGGACCTTCGGTTTGACGGCGTCGTGATCGGGCCGAAATAACGTAAGGATGTCCGGCGGCTGATTAAGAAACGCCGGAGCAAAATTTGGCTATATGAGTAAGATAATCACAGTGTTGGATCTGGGTTCGCGCGGGTTGGCCGCCGCCATGGCGGAGATAACACCCGACGGCCGTGTAAAACTTTTGGCGCTGGAAAACGCTGACTCTAACGGCATAAACGGCGGCGGTGTAACCAGTTTAAATAAAACCGTCAGGGATATATCCGGATTGATGCGTAAAATTCAGAGCCGTTCGGGTAAAAAACCGAAAAACGTAATGGTCACGATCGGCGGGGCGGACATAAAAATGATCCCGGCGCGGGGGATGGTGCCGCTTTCCGGGATACCGCGGCAGATCACGGCGAAAGACGTGAGGAAATGCCTGAAAATAGCAGCTATGCTGGCGCTTCCCGCAGGCAGGATTTGCGTGGAAAGGATCGTAAAGCGATTTTACATAGACGGCGCTCCGACCGGAATCAGGGATCCCGTCGGGCTTTATGGGATAAAACTTGAAGCCGAAATTTTCGCGGCAACCGCGAATCATTCTAAAATTCAGAGCATCATAAAGTGCGTGGACCACGCCGGTTTTCTAGTTGAGGGCGTATACCTTTCATGTACTGCCTCCGCCGGTTGTATTTTAAGCGCGGAGGAAAAATCCAGAGGCGTACTTTTCGCTGACATCGGGAATTCTTTTGCCGAAACCCTTATTTTTAAGGGCAATATTCTGCGAAACTTTGAGGTTGTGCCGGATTGGCCCGCCGGTGCCTTTAACCCCGAAAAGTTAGCTTTTTCCTCGCTCGTTTTAACCGGCCCCGGCGCTCTGCCGAACGGTGTAATCGAAGAGGCGGGTAGCCGGTTTAATGTTCCCGCCAGAATCGGTATCGTGCGAAAAGCCGGTTTTAACCTGAATTCGCAGGACGCTATTATTCACACAGCGACCATCGGCCTTATAACGCGCAGGGCCCGTGAATATAAAAACGTCAATGCAGACAAAAATCCCGTCCGTAAAATCATTACAAAAATAATCGATCTTTATGAAGCTTACTTTTAAGTTTGCCTGATTCTGTATGTCCCCGCAGGTTAAAACAGCGCCCGCATTTTTATTTGACAGTGTGTGGCTTATGTGCTACGCTATCCCGAATGAAGATGGCCTTGGCAGGGGGTTTCGCGGCACCGGCGAGTCTTAGGAGATGTTTTCGGATTCTCTATGGTGAAAAAATGGTAAAAGACAATCTCGCGCATGTCAGGAAAAGAATAGCGCAGGCCGCTAACAGGGCGGGCCGCGGCCCGGAAAGCGTGAAACTTATAGCGGTTACGAAAGAAGCCGGCCTCGAGCAGATCAAAGAGGCAATCGCCCTGGGCGTTAAGGATATCGGTGAAAACCGCGTAAACGACGCCCGTTTAAAAAAGGAAATGCTTGACAGCCATATTCTGTCCTGGCACATGATAGGGCATCTTCAGAGCAACAAGGCAGGGGACGCCGTGAAAATGTTTTCAATTATTCATTCCCTGGATAGCGTTAAACTGGCCGGTGTGATAGAAAAACAGGCCAAAAAGATCCGCAAAGTTCAGGACATCATGATTGAGGTTAATGTATCAGGCGAAAAAAGTAAATTCGGCATCAAGCCCGAGTCGCTTGAAAATTTTCTTGGCGAGATCCGGGCATTGAAACACGTGAATCCACTCGGCCTTATGACAATGGCGCCTTTTACCGAAGATGCCGAAACAGCGCGCCCTTACTTCAGGAGATTAAGGGAATTAAGGGATACCTGTGGCCTTACGGAGCTTTCAATGGGCATGACACAGGACTTTGAAGTGGCTGTGGAAGAGGGCGCTACGATGGTTCGGGTGGGCTCCGCGATTTTTCAAACGGCGCCTAGCATCGGGAAATAAAGTAAAACCTAAGAATCCCGCGTTAAACAGGTAGAACGGAGAACACTATGAGACTGGGTATAATTGGCTGCGGAAATATGGGAAGCGCCATTGCCAGCGGCGCTCTATCAGCGAGGGTATTATCATTCGGCAATATTTACGTAAGCGATAAAGATTCATCCAGGACCCGGGCCCTTCATAAAAAATTCGGCATCCGCGTCGGCACCGCGGAAGAGGTTGCTAAAAAGTGCGGCATTATTATTATCGCTGTCAAGCCGCAGGATTCCAGGGCGTTATTGCTTTCCATTTCAGGCAATCTCGACAGCTCCAAGCACCTAGTTTCGATCATGGCCGGCGTTACTATAGCGCGCATAGAGGCGCTTATAAAAATGAAAATTGCCGTAACACGCGCTATGCCAAATATGGCCGCGATGGCCGGAAAAGGCATAACCGTTTTAAGTCATAACAGAATGGTGAAAAACGAGGCGGAGGTGCGAAGGATTTTCGCTTCCGTCGGTGAAGTAGTCGATGCGAGCGAAAAAAAAATGGACGCGATAACCGCGATAAGCGGAAGCGGATTAGCTTATTTTTATTATCTGGCTGAGGGGCTTGAGGCGGCGGCGATTAAAATGGGAATAAAAAAAGAGCTTGCCTCAAAACTTACGAGCGCGACCCTGGCCGGAAGCGGGGCGCTTCTGGAAAACCTGTCTCAAGCGCCTAAAGCCCTAAGAAAACGCATAACCTCAAAAAAAGGGGTAACGGAGGCGGCGCTTAAGGTTTTTAAAACTAGAGAATTTGAAAAAATAGTGTTTGAAGCGGCGCAGGCCGCCGCGCGAAGGTCCCTGAAACTTTCGAAGGAGGCGTAAAAATATGTTTGTCTTGGGAAATCTTATATTGGCCCTGGCCGTTATTCTTCAATATCTGATCACTATACTTACCTGGGTAATAATCATCAGGGCGCTCATCAGTTGGGTTAATCCTGATCCGTATAATATGATCGTGCAGATCCTGCACAGGATAACAGAGCCGATGCTTGCGCCGCTAAGGAGGCTTATCCCGATCGGCAACATAGGGATAGACATTTCCCCGGTAATCGCGATACTTCTTCTGTGGTTTATCAGATTATTTGTCGTAAACAGTTTATTGACCCTCGCGGTTCGCCTGAGATAATAAATAAAATTTAAACGGGGCGGCTGAACATGGCCGGCCGGATTAAATTGATCAAGAGGAAGGACTCATATGGCAAGAATAGGAGTGATTGGCGGAAGCGGTTTATACAAGATCGAGGGCATGGAGATAAAAGAGAAAAAACGGATAAATACGCCTTTTGGGAGGCCTTCCGGCGAGTTTGTTTTGGGGCGCCTGGAGGGGAAGGATGTGGTTTTTTTGCCCAGGCACGGCGTGGGACATAGCATAAACCCGAGCGGGATAAATTACCGGGCGAACATTTACGGGATGAAAGAGCTGGGTGTCGAGCGCGTTATTTCCGTTACCGCCTGCGGTTCTCTGCGGGAGGAGCTTGCGCCCATGCATTTTGTTATTCCCCTTCAGTTCGTGGACAGGACAAATAGCTCCAGGCAGAATACGTTTTTTGAAGACGGAATTGTGGCGCACATAAGTTTCGCGCATCCTGTTTGCGAAGATCTAGCTAAAATAGCGTATGATTCCGCGAGAGACAGCGGCATTGCCGCTCACCTTGGCGGTACATATCTAAATATGGAGGGCCCGCAGTTTTCCACTCTGGCCGAGTCAAACCTTTACCGGAAGTGGGGGATGGACATAATAGGGATGACCAACATGACGGAAGCGCGCCTTGCGCGGGAAGCGGAAATGTGCTACGTATCCCTGGCCGCGGTTACGGATTATGACTGCTGGCACGAGACGGCGGATTCTGTCACGGTGGAAATGATCATGGAAAACCTCGGTAAAAACGTAACAAACGCGAAAAAAATATTGAAAAACATGATTGGCCGGCTTGACGGGGCACGCTCATGCGCCTGCAAAGACGCCCTTAAATACGCTGTCATAACCGATCTGAAAAAGGTACCGGTCCATACCAAAAAGAAACTGGCGCTCATAATGGGAAGGCATATGAAATGAGTATCCTGGTTGTGGGTTCGGTGGCACTTGATACCGTAAAAACGCCTTTTGGCAAATGCGGGGAAGTTCTTGGCGGTTCCGCCACATATTTTTCCGTAAGCGCGAAATTTTTCGAACCCCGCGTAAACCTGGTTGCTGTGGTCGGAAAGGATTTCCCGAAAAGGCACGTACGTTTCTTAAGGAAAAAGAAAATCGCTCTCGAAGGCCTGGAAATAAAAAAAGGGAAAACGTTCAGATGGGAGGGGGAATACGGCTGGGACTTCAGTAACCCGCGCACGATAGCCACGCATCTTAACGTACTGGCGGATTTCAATCCTGTCATACCCGAAGAATATAAAAGAAGCGAATATGTTTTCCTGGCCAATATCGATCCGCGCTTGCAGAATAAGGTCCTGGCTCAGATCAAAAATCCGGCCCTGGTCGCATGTGACACCATGAATTACTGGATAGAGAACAAGCGCAGGGAGCTGCTGAGGCTCCTTAGAAAAATTGATCTTTTTTTTCTGAATGAAACCGAGGCAAAAGAACTTACCGGCGAGCCGGGCCTCGTAAAGGCGGCAAAGGGCGTATTTAAAATGGGCCCGAAAAAAATTATTATAAAAAAAGGCGAACACGGAGCGCTTCTTTTTTCCGGGAATTCTATTTTCAGCACGCCCGCTTACCTGATGGAATCAATTTTTGATCCCACCGGAGCCGGCGATACGTTCGCGGGCGGTGTCATGGGGTATCTGGCCGGGCAGAAATCGGTTAATGACGCTAATTTGCGAAAAGCCATTGTACGCGGAACAATAATGGCGACATTTGCCGTGGAAGATTTTAGCCTCCGGCGACTGGGCGCCATCAGCAAAAAAGACATTACTCGCAGGATTGAAAATTTTAAAAAAATAACACATTTTTAAAAGGAACCGGGTATGGGTTACAGGGAAACGTTGAATCTTCCAAAAACAAACTTTAGCATGAAGGCCGGCCTTGTGCGTAAAGAGCCGGCTCTGCTTGAGGCCTGGAATAAAGAGGACATTTACGGATCGATAAGGAAGGCGGCCGCCGGCGCGAAGAAGCGAATCCTGCATGACGGCCCCCCTTACGCCAACGGCCACATACATATGGGGCATGTACTGAATAAAGTGCTCAAGGATATCGTAGTAAAATATTACAACATGAAAGGATTTGATTCTCCGTTCATACCGGGATGGGATTGCCACGGCCTTCCCGTGGAACACCAGCTTTTTAAGGAACTCGGGATTTCAAAACATGATATTGACCAGGTTAAGTTCAGGAAAAAAGCGCGCGAATACGCCTTAAAGTTTGTTGAGATACAGAAAAAAGAATTCAAGCGGCTCGGTATTTTCGGTAACTGGGAAAAAGCTTATTTGACTCTGGACGCGAAATACGAAGCCGAGGTCGTGCGCTCTTTCGGCCGGCTTGTGAAAGAGGGGTATATTTACAAGGGGCTCAAACCGGTAAACTGGTGCACGTCATGCGAAACCGCGCTCGCGGAAGCTGAGGTTGAGTATGAGGAGCATAAGTCACCTTCGATATATGTCAAATTTAAGGTAAAAGATGCGCCCGGCGCCCGGCAGACAAAAACGTATTTTATAATATGGACGACGACGCCCTGGACGCTTCTTGGCAATGTAGCGATAGCGGTTCATCCCGACAGAAAATACGTGATGCTCGACTTAGACGGTGAGGAATGGATAATGCTTGAGGCGCTTTCAGGAAGCGTGCTCCAAAAATTCAAAAAATCATCCAAGGTAATAAAAACGGTGAAGGGAAAAGAGTTGGAAGGCATGACATGCCGCCATCCCTTTATTGACAGGGACTCAAAAGTTGTTCTCGCGGGTTATGTTTCCGACGAAGAGGGAACCGGCTGTGTTCACACCGCGCCCGGACACGGACAGGAAGATTACATGACCGGTAAAAAATACGAGCTTCCTATAATCATGCCGGTTAATTCGAAGGGAGTTTTTGACGTTACATGCGGAGAATTCGGCGGTATGAACGTGCACGAAGCGAATCCCAAGATCCTTCAGCGCCTGAGTAAAAATAACGCGCTGATCCTGGCTGAAAATATTACCCATTCCTACCCGCATTGCTGGCGTTGCAAAAAACCTGTTATTTCAAGGGCGACAGAGCAGTATTTTCTCGATGTGGACCATAAAAATTTACGTAAAAAAATGCTTGATGCGATTGAAAAAGAAGTTGAATGGCACCCTGTCCTTGGCCGGGGCAGAATATCCGCAATGGTCGCGGATAGGCCCGATTGGTGCCTTTCGAGGCAAAGATACTGGGGCGTTCCGATAGTGGCTTTCAAGTGCGAAACCTGCGGAGAGGCCGTTTTGGATCATGAAATAATCGAACATGTTGCGGATATAATCGAGAAAGAGGGCTGTGATGCGTGGTTCGTCAAAAGTGAAAAGGAGCTTCTGCGGCGGGGGGCGCGTTGCGGGAAATGCGGTTCCAAAAATCTCTTGAAAGAAAAAGATATTATTGACGTTTGGTTTGAATCTGGAGTGAGCTGGGAACAGGTCCTGAAAAAAACAAATGGCCTTGATTTTCCATGCGAACTTTACCTTGAAGGCTCCGATCAGCACAGGGGTTGGTTTCAGTCGTCGCTCATTATTTCGTGCGCCATAGAAAAAAAAGCGCCGTACAGAAATGTTCTTACCCACGGCTTCTTTGTCGACGGGGAAGGAAAAAAAATGTCTAAATCGCTCGGCAACGTGATTTCCCCGGAAGAAATCATGCAAAAATACGGCGCAGATATTTTAAGGCTTTGGGTTGCCTCAAGCAATTACCAGGATGATATAAGGCTTTCAAAAGAAATTTTACAGCGTCTTGCCGACGCGTACAGAAAGATAAGAAATACCTTCAGGTATCTCCTGGGCAACGTTTATGACTTTAACGGTAAAACCGACTCGCCCGAACCGAAAAATATGCCGGAAATCGACCGCTGGATGCTTTCGCGCCTGGCGCGCGTTGTAACGGAAGCGGAAAAACACTATTCTGATTACGCGTTTTACAGGGTATTTCGCTCCATATATAATTTCTGTGTGTATGAGATTTCAAGCGTTTATCTGGATATTTCAAAGGACAGGCTTTATACGTTCGGAAAAAAATCGCCTGAACGGCGTTCCTGCCAGGCGGTTTTGCATGAGATACTGAAAGCCCTCCTCATGATACTGGCCCCTATAATTTCCTTTACCGCGGAGGAGGCATACCGGGAGCTTGTTCCGTCCGGGGATTCCTTACATCTCCAGCGTTGGCCCCGGTGGGATAAAGATTTGATGAAATGGAAAAATCAGGCGCTTGACGAAAAATGGGAATCCCTTTTGAAAGTACGGGAAGAGGTCACAAAGGCGCTGGAAACCAAACGTTCCGCGGGCGAAATACGAAGCCCTCTTGAGGCGAAAATAATTTTATACAGTGAAAAGAATGATTTTAAAAAGTTCCTGAAAGCAAATATCCGGCACCTGCCCTCGCTTTTCATAACTTCCCAGGTTGAGGTTTCGGACACGAAGGAGAAGGATTCACGAAAGGCCGAAAGCATGCCTTTCTGGGTATCAGTAAAAAAAGCGGATGGCAAAAAATGCGCGCGATGCTGGAATTTTAGCGAAAGTGTCGGAAAATGCGGGGAATTTTCGGATATTTGCGAAAGATGCGCCGCCACTGTTAAATCAGAAAAGGAGAATAAAAAATGACAAAACGGGGCAAAATAGGCAGGAGGGAACTAAAAAATTTCAAAAACCTCCTGATTAAGGAAAAGATAAATCTATTACACGAAATTAACCATATCACTAACGGGACGCTAAAAAAATCTCAGCGCGAAGCATCCGGCGATCTTTCCGGCTATTCCTATCATATGGCGGACATGGCAAGTGATGTTTATGAAAGGGATTTTCTTCTTCAGCTTGCCGCGGGGGAGCGTAAGCTTCTTTTCAAGATTGACGACGCGTTGAGAAGGATAGAGGATGGCGGATACGGTTATTGCCAGGAATGCAAAAAGAGAATATCGATGGCCCGCCTTAAAGCCATACCGCATGCCGCATGCTGCTGCTCGTGCCAGGAAAAAATGGAGAAAAAACAAAACCGGCGCCATGAGTAGAGTGCTCTGGGCCGTCACGGCCGCTGTTTTTGGCCTGGATCAGCTTTCTAAATTTATAGCAGTACGGTCGTTAAATATTGACGAATCCCTTCCGGTGGCGGAAAATATTTTTCATTTTACCCTAATCCTAAACACCGGAGCGGCTTTCGGGCTTTTAAAAGGGGCGGTGTTTTTCTTCATAGCCGTTGGTATCTTCGCGGTGTGCGCGATTACCCTGTATGCAAGGAAAATGTCAAAACCGTTTTTCCCGAGAGATATGGCGCTCGGGCTGATCCTGGGAGGGGTTCTCGGTAACCTTGCAGACAGGCTGCGATTCGGATACGTGATCGATTTTTTGGATTTCAGGATATGGCCGGTGTTTAACCTCGCTGATTCCGCCGTGACGATCGGCGCGATTTTATTGATTATTAGCGTTTTTAAAATCAAAAGCCGGAAAATGTAAGAATATCATTTACGGCATGAATTTCTATTTTTAATTTTACATGCATCCCATATTTTTCGAAATAGGGCCCTTCACCATACGCTCCTACGGTGTTTTAGTAGCCGTGGGGTTTTTCACGGCATTTTCCCTGCTATACCTCGAAGCAAAAAAAGAAAATTTTTATCCCCAGCAAATACTGGACCTGGAATTTTTAATACTTGCCTTTGGCCTTATCGGGGCGCGGGCGTTGCATATTCTGGTTAATCTTGATTTTTACGCGAAAAATCCAGTTAGCATATTTTTTATATGGCGTGGCGGCCTCGCTTTTATCGGCGGGTTTGGCCTGGCGATTCTGGCATGCGCTGTTTTTACCGCAAGGAAAAGGCTGCCGTTCTGGAAAATCGCCGATTTTGCGGCTCCCTACATGGCGCTTGGACATGCGATAGGAAGGATAGGATGTTTTTTTAACGGCTGTTGTTTCGGCCGCCCGGCAGTATGGCCTTTTCCGGGTGTTATTTTCCCGGGTGAAGCGGTTTACCGGCACCCGACTCAGCTTTACGCCTCTTTCGCGCTTGTTTGCATATTTGTGATTTTGAAACTGGCCGGCGAACGCCGGCATGCCCGGGGAACGATATTCACGCTTTATCTCTCGCTCTACAGCGGCCAGCGGTTTATAATCGATTTTTTGCGGGGCGATAATCCTACCTACGCTTTTGGCCTGACCATTTCTCAGTTTATATGCGTTTTCATTTTTGCCGCAAGTATGTATCTTTTGGTATTTTTAAGAAAAGGCAATGCTAAATAAACAGATTCGAATATTAAATTTTGATGATAGCGTTACAAGTCAGCGGAAGCTGTGTTCCGAGTATGAAACAGACATAGTGCACTTGAAAGATATCGGACCGGGGGCCAGGTTCTGGATGGATAAAAGAAGCGAAATGGAAATCAGAAACCGTATCCGCGGCTCCGCGAAAAATTCCGTCACATTTTTGGGATCGGGCGATTTCCACCAGGTAAGCGGTATCCTGATAGAGGAAATTAAAGAGCCTGTTTCCGTTATCCATTTTGATTTTCACCCGGATTGGAATATTTTTCCGCCTCGCGCGTCATGCGGCGGATGGGTTACAAGGGCCCTTAAAAACAGGAATGTCCTGAAACATGTTATAATAGGTGTGTGTTCCACCCGGCCCTCGAGTTTTTCCGTTCAAACGGGAAATTTTGGTTCTCTTGAAAACGACAGGGTTGAGATTTATCCGTACGCGCAGGTCCCTTCCGTAGTTTTTTTGAGGAAAATCCCGGCGAACACATCCGTTAACGTCAGGAAAGGCCTGTTTTTTAAAAAAATCCGATGGAATGCGCTTGAAGGGAAAAATTTGAAAAACGTTTTCCTCGGTATCATTAAAAAGATTCCGCCCGGGCGCGTTTATGTTTCGATAGATAAAGATTGTCTTAAAAAAGAGTGGGCGGCGACCAATTGGCAGGAGGGAAAGATCCCCCTGAAGGAATTACTTTTGATGGTGAGGCTCATAAAAGAAAATCTGGACATCACGGGTGCTGATATAACAGGCGATTATTCTCCGATTATCGTAAAGGGTATATTTAAAAAGATAATTTCCCGTTTGAATCACCCGGAAGTTTTTTCGGCCAAAGGACTTTCAGATCCCGAGATAACCGCTATAAACGAAGAAGCAAATCTGAAAATCCTGGAGCTTTTGAATAGTTAGATACGGAATTTTGCCGATGCCAAACCCGGTAGATCGATTACGGAAAGATTTTGTGTTTTACGTGAATTTATCGCGGGATATGATTGAACGCGGGAAACCCGGAAAATGGAAACGATAAAACTTATTGTGAAAGATAAACATGCCGGCAAGAGGCTTGACAGATTTCTGGTTGAGGCGTTTGGCGGGCGGTTTTCACGGACTTTTCTCAGGAAACTTATAGATTCAAAGAATGTGCGTGTAAACGGAGACGGTGAAAATGCCCATTACAGGGTCCTGGCGGGCGAAAATGTGGATGTAAGCATCCCGGAACCCAAGGCGTTAAAAATTCAAGCGGAAAATATCCCTCTTGAAATCGTTTATGAAGATACGGATATCCTTGTTGTCAACAAACCGGCGGGAATGGCTACGCATCCGGCGCCGGGGCGATTTACCGGGACACTGGTTAACGCGCTTATTGCCCGATGCGGGGACCTCTCGGGCATAGGAGGGGTTTTGAGGCCCGGGATTGTCCACCGGCTGGACAAGGAAACATCCGGGCTTCTGGTGGTTGCGAAAAATGACCGCGCACACATTAATATCTCAAACCAGTTCAAGAATCGAAAAACCAGGCGACGTTATATAGCGCTGGCAAAAGGTTATGTGCAGCTTGACAACGGCAGGATAGAGGCGCCTATCGCAAGGAAGAAAAAAGACGTGACGAAAATGGGCATTTCGTTTGCCGGCGAAAAAAGAAAAAACGCTATTACCAATTACAGGGTCCTTGAGAGGATGGATGGTTTTACGGTTCTGGAGCTTTTTCTCGGGACGGGAAGGACGCATCAGATCAGGGTGCATCTGGCGCACATAGGCCATCCTGTTATCGGGGATAAATTGTACGGTTCGCCGAAAGGATTAAATCGCCAGGCTCTTCACGCGAAGACACTTGGCTTTTTTCACCCGGCGACGAAAAAGTTCATGGAATTCGATAGTGAGCTGCCTGAGGATATGGCAGGCTTGATTGCGAAGGGGAAACTATGATAGAATACCCCATGCTTACGCATTGTGTATACACGAAAACACTAAGAATTTCGCGCACGGAAGCGCGCGGAGGCGGAAATGGATAAAATAATAAAACCGGCCGAGCGGCTTCGGGGGGAGTTTGCCCTCCCCGGCGATAAATCCATATCGCACAGGGTTGTTTTCATCGGCGGTATTGCCCGCGGAAAAACTCGCGGAAAAAACTTTTCCGGGTCCGAAGACTGCCTTCGGAGCGTTTCGGCGATGCGTGATATGGGTATCGAGGTTGAGATTAAAAATAAAAACGTTACCGTTACCGCCTCCGGCATGAAAGGCTTAAAGGGGCCGGCCGGGGATTTGTATCTCGGTAATTCCGGAACAACAATGAGGATTCTACCGGGTATACTGGCGGGCCAGAATTTTGAGGCGACGCTTACGGGAGATGAGTCGCTTTCGAAAAGGCCAATGGACAGGATAGTGAAGCCGTTAAAAAAAATGGATGTGAATATAGAATCAAAAAACAAAGACGGATTCCCGCCGCTTAAAATAAGAGGCGGCGCGGTAAGCCCCATTCAATACTCCACGAATGTCGCGAGCGCCCAGGTGAAATCGTGTATTTTATTCGCCGGCCTGCACGCGAAGGGCGTTACGTCCGTGACTGAGCCGTTTGCCTCAAGAGACCATACCGAACGTATGCTGAAATTTTGCGGTGCGAAAATTTTTAAAAAAGGCCTCACAACTTCAGTCAAAGGCGGGAGCCGGCCGGACGGAAAAGAATTTTTCATACCCGGCGATATCTCAAGCGCGGCGTTTTTTATCGCGGGTGCCTGCATGATGGAAGGCTCGGACCTGACAATAAGGGACGCGGGGTTAAACCCCACGAGGATAGGGTTTTTGAACGTTCTTTCCAGAATGGGAGCCGACGTAAAGGTTAAAACAAAAAACAAAGACGCCGAACCCTACGGTGATATCCGCGTAAGATATGCTCCGCTCAAGTCGGCGGTCATAGAAGAAAGGGAATTACCCGCCCTTATTGATGAAGTCCCTGTATTGTCTGTTGTTGCCTCACAGGCAATCGGTAGAACCGTTATAAAAGGTACGGAGGAGCTTAGAGTCAAGGAAACAGACAGAATAGCCGCTATTTTGTCTAATCTGGGGCGTATGGGCGTAGATATAAGGTCTGAGAGGGGCAGTATAATTATTAACGGGCGCAAACGCAGGCTGCGGAACGCGCGGCTGGAATCCTTTAAGGATCACAGGATGGCAATGACGGCCGCGATAGCGGCCATTGCCTCAGATGGCGATTCCGTCATAAAAGACGCTGATTGCGTGAATATCTCTTTTCCGGAATTTTTTGAACTACTTGACTTTTTAAAAAAATGAGAGTAAATTTAGCATCCCTTGTCATGAAAGTCATGGCGCCCGCGGCAATCGCGTTTGAACGCGCCACAAAGGATCCTTTAAAAGCCCAGCAAAAGGTCCTTTTTGAGTTTTTGGACCGCAACAAAAACACCGAATACGGGCTAAAATACAATTTTACCGGCGTAAAATCAACAGGGGATTACCAAAGGGTTGTGCCTTTGACGGACTGCGAGGCGATGCGGCCGTATGTTGACAGGATGACGAAAGGGGAGCCGAATGTTCTTACTTTTGAGAAACCGATTTTTTTCAGCGTTACAAGCGGGTCGAGCGGGCATCCTAAATTTGTGCCGATCACAAAATACGCGCGGGCAAAAAAAGCGGAAGTACTGAATCTCTGGGCGTATTATATATTGCGGGATCATCCGGAAATAACCTCCGGAAAAATCCTGGCCATAGTGAGCCCCGAAGTTGACGGGTTTACGCCGTGCGGCACGCCATACGGCGCGGAAAGCGGGCACGGTTATAAAAATTTATCTAAGGCGGTGAGGCGCCTTTACGCCCTCCCGTACGAGGTTTTTGAAATCAGCGATTATAACGCCAGATATTACACCATTTTGCGCATAGCGATGGAACAGAACATTGCTACCATAGCCACTATGACGCCGAGTACGATAATCCTGCTTTGCCAGCGGATTGAGAAGGTAAAGCACGACGTCATAAATGACATTGAAAAAGGAACTCTGAAGGCAGGCATAGACATTCCCCCGGAGGCCAGGAAGGCGATAGAAAAAAATCTAAAACCAAACCCGAAAAGGGCCGAACAGCTGCGGCGTATTCTAGCGGAAAAGACACTTCTGCCTAAATATTTCTGGCCGGGCCTGGAATTAATAGAATGCTGGAAGCGCGGCACGGTGGGCTTGTATCTCAGGGAATTTCCGAAATATTTCGGCGGGGTGCGCGTTCGCGACTTTGGGTATTTTTCGAGCGAGGCGCGCTGTTCAATACCGATGAGTGACGAGGGAGCGGGCGGGACACTCGCGATTAGTTCCAATTTCTACGAATTCATACCAAGAGAGGATATCGGTAAAAAAGAAAAAAGAACGCTTTTATGCGACCGGCTGGAAAAGGGCAAAGAATATTTTATAGTGTTGACCACGCCGGGAGGTCTTTACAGGTATAATATAGACGACATGATCCGCGTCCTGGGATTTTTTAATAAAACACCCGTGATTGAATTTGTGCAGAAAGGCATAAATGTTACATCCGTAACCGGTGAAAAGCTTTATGAATCAGAGGTGGTTGAAGCGGTAGAGAAGGCGCAGGACCTCCACGGGCTTTCCGTAAAGTTTGTTACGGCATCCATAGAGGCCGGTAAAATGCCGCGGTATGTGTTTCTGACGGAGTTCAGCGACAGCCTGCAGGCGCGTAAAAAGAAAGGATTTTTAAAGTCGGTCGAAGAGGGGCTTCGCGGCATAAGCGAAGAATATGATTTTAATAGAAAGGCCCAGGAGCTCCGTGCCCCGGTTTTGAAAGTAGTGGCGCGCGGTGAATTCGAGCGCTTCCGGGCCAAAAAGGTGAAAGAGGGCGCGCATGACGGACAGTTTAAAATGCCGCAACTTACGGGTGATTTAAATTTTCAAAAAAATTTCAAAATTGAAGAAGAAATTTTTATCGAAGAAACGTAAAGTTAGCCTGCTTCACCGTTCTGCGAAAAATAAAACATAACTTTATGTCGGATAAAAAAAGATTATGTTTGACAAATAAGCGCCGCTTTGATAATATTGTAACTTGATGGGACGGAGTAAAAATGAATCTTAACACACTTGCCGAACTGATCTCAAAGGGGTTTAATAATCTGCTGGGCCTTTTTTCAAATGATATGGGCATTGACCTGGGCACGGCCAGCACACTTGTCTACATAAAAAATCAGGGGATTGTTCTTTGCGAGCCGTCCGTTGTGGCGGTTCAGGCCGGTACCTCGCATGTTCTTGCGGTAGGGGAAGAAGCAAAAAGGATGCTTGGAAGGACTCCGGGGAATATCGTGGCGATACGGCCAATGAGAAACGGCGTAATCGCCGATTTTGAGATTACAGAAGCGATGCTGAGGTATTTTATAAAAAAAGTTCATAATTCACGCCGCCTGGTAAGGCCCAGGATGGTCATAGCCATTCCTTCCGGTATTACCGAAGTTGAGAAAAGGGCCGTTAAGGATTCGGCGCTACACGCGGGAGCGCGTGAAGTTTTCATGGTAGAGGAACCGGTAGCCGCGGCCATAGGCGTGGGCCTTCCGATTCAGGAACCCTCGGGCAGCATGATCATAGATATAGGAGGGGGAACGACGGAAATGGCCGTCATATCGCTGGCGGGAATAGTTTTTTCCAAATCAATACGGGTAGCGGGCGACGAAATGGATGAGGCGGTCACCAATTATTTGAAGAAGACTTATAACCTTATGATAGGGGAACGGACCGCCGAGGAAATAAAAGTAAAGATAGGTTCGGCATATCCGTTGGACGAAGAGCTGACTATGGAAGTAAAGGGAAGGGATCTCGTGGCCGGCCTTCCAAAAAGAATTACTGTTTCAAGCGAGGAAGTAAGAGAGGCGCTCGCGGAACCCATAGCCCAGATTGTCGAGTCAATCCGGATAACGCTTGAGAGGACGCCCCCGGAACTTTCGGCAGATTTAATGGAAAAAGGGCTTATCATGGCCGGCGGCGGCTCTCTTCTTCGGGGATTGGATAAACTTGTATCGGAGGAAACAGGTCTGCCGGTTCATATCTCAGAGGATCCTTTGACGGCTGTCGCGCTCGGTACCGGCAAGGTGTTAAGCGAAATACGGTATCTTAAAAGGCTCGCCGTAAGCCCAAAAGTAGAACGATAGACACGAGGAAATCCGTGTTTAATGCGTATTTACAGGATAAGAAAATTCCCCGCCGGGTTGATTTTTTTTATTCTCGCCTTACTTATAATAACGTTTAACTCGAAAATTTCCACGCGTTTCAGGGAATCCGCGTTTGGGGTCCTGGCGAAGCCTTTCTGCGCCTTATCGGGCGTGAAGGCGTATTTCGTTCCGGGCCGTCATCTTTTCGAAGAGAATCTGCGCCTAAAACAGGATATCGGAGCGCTTTCCATTGCCCTGGCGCGAAAGAAAGAGATAAGCGCGGAAAATGAGAGATTGCGAGATATCCTGGATTTCAAAAAAAACCTGCCTTACACTGTTATAGCCGCGCGCGTCATAGCGCGGAATCCAACAGATTGGAGAAGGGCGATAATAATCAACAAGGGTAAACGTCAGGGTGTAACCGAGGGCATGTCCTGCGCGACGGCAAAGGGGTTGATAGGCAGCGTGGAAGAGGTTTCGCCCGGCTCGAGTAAGATAATGCTTTTAACGGATCCGAATTCCAGAATAGGCGCGTTGCTTGAGGATTCAAGGGAGAGCGGACTTTTAATCGGTTCGCCGCGGGGGGAATGCAGAATTATATATCTTTCACCGGACGGTAAAATCAGCAAGGGCGAGAGGGTTATTACCGCGGGATTCGGCGGGATATCGCCGAAAGGCCTGCCGATAGGAAAGGTTATCTCGACAGGCGCCGTAAATTCCGATCTTTATAAATACGCGGTCGTGGAGCCTTTTGAGGACATGGAAAGGCTTGAGGAGGTTTTGTGTATTGATGCGGTCGAATAGCAGATTTAAGATATACACGGTTATTTTTGTTTTGTTTTTTCTTGAAGCCGCGGTATCAAACAGGCTTCGAATTTGTTTCGCGAGCCCGGGTTTTTTGTTGATAGCGGTTATTTTTTTTGGATTTCATTTCGGTATGGCCCGCGGAGCCGAAACGGGGCTCGTGGCAGGTATTCTCAGGGATGTATTCTGCTTGACGAATTTCGGCGTTAATACATTTTCTTTCCTGTTGATCGGAGCCTTGGCCGGGTACCTTAGAAAAAAACTGGACAGAGAGAATTTTATCACGGAATTTTTTATTTCGGCGGGGGCCGTTTTTATCTCAGGCATTTCATTCTTTGAACTGCCGCGTTTCGCCATAAACAGCGCGGGCGGGTTCTGGCTGATAATTTTTTACAAGAGCCTGTATACCGGGCTCGTGGCGCCGCCGCTATTTCTCATACTGAGAAAAATATTCGGGCCAAAGGGCACGACGCGCATATGAGGGTAAGAATATTCAAAGCGGTAATTCTTTTTACTTTTCTTTTAATTATCGCCGGCCTTTTTTATACCCAGATAATGAGCGGCCATTTGTACAGGATCCTCTCTGAAAACAACAGGATACGGGTTCTTCCGCTTGAGGCGCCAAGGGGCAGGATATACGACAGGATGGGAAGGGTTTTGGTCGGTAACCGGATTTCTTTTGATGTCCGGGTTATTTTTCGTGAAATGAGAGATGTAAAATACGCTGTCGGGATTATCAGCGGTATTACCGGTATCGGGGAGAAAATCCTGAAGGGCAGGATAGAAGCGGCTCGACGAAAACCGTTTACACCGGTAAAAATCGCAGAAGATATTGAAAAAGATCAGGCGATCAAAATCGAAGAAGCCGGAAGGAGTCTGCCCGGTGTTATCGTGACCACGGGGCCGTTGCGGAATTATGTTTACAGAAATACGTTTTCTCACGTAACCGGTTATCTGGGCAGGATCAGCGGGGAAGAGTTACAAAAGCGCAGGACATACGGTTATCGCATGCAGGATTTTGTCGGCAAAGACGGCCTTGAGCGTGAATTTAACGAGTATCTTAGAGGGACGGCAGGCGGGATTCAGGTAGAAGTTGATTCCAGGGGGCGCCAATTAAGGCAGCTTGCTGTTAAAGAAGCCGATAGCGGAAAAGATATTTACCTGCACATGGACCTGGAGCTTCAGCAATTTTGTGTTTCACTCATGGAAGGTAAAAAAGGAGCGGTAGTTGTCATGGATCCCTCGACAGGGGCAGTTCTGGCGCTTATCAGCCGGCCCGCTTTTGATCCGGGTATTTTTATCATACCCGAAAATTCCGGGCAAGTAAACGCTATTTTAAATGATTCATCCGCGTTCCCGCTCCTAAACCGCGCTATAAGCGCCGCGTATCCGCCCGGATCCGTTTTTAAAATTGTCGTCGCGGCGGCGGCGCTGGAGTCCGGTAAATTTGACGAAAAGAAAACTTTTTCCTGTGACGGGAGCTTTCGCGTTGGAGACAGGAAGTTCAAGTGCTGGAAGGAAGAAGGGCATGGCGCGCAGGATATCCGGGAGGCGATTAAAAATTCGTGTAATGTATTTTTTTACCAGCTCGCGTTTTTCGCGGGCGCGAACAATATATCAAAATACGCTTTTAAGTTTGGCTTCGGAGAGAAAACAGGAGTAGACCTTCCTGGCGAGGCAAGCGGCCTTGTTCCGTCTCCGGAATGGAAAAAAAGAAAATTAAAAACGCCCTGGTTTAAGGGTGAAACGGCAAATTACGCGATAGGACAGGGGTATCTTCTCGTGACGCCTATTCAGGTCGCGCGAATGATGTGTGTTATCGCGAACGGCGGAAAATTGGTTAAACCCGTTATCTGCGAGAGGATAGAGGATGTAAAATTCCCGCCGGAAGAGGCGCGCGATGCGGGGCTTAAAAAAGAAACCCTAAACGCGATCAGGGAGGGGCTAAGGGATGTTGTTAACGCCCGACACGGAACCGGCTTATACGCACGGTCAAAAAAAATTATCATATCGGGAAAGACCGGTACCGCGCAGAATCCGCGAGGTGTATCGCATGCCTGGTTTACCGGTTTCGCCCCTTTTGAGAATCCCAAAATCTGTGTAGTTGTTTTTATTGAACACGGGGGAAAGGGCGGGCTGTGGCCCGCGCGTTTCGCGAAAAAAATTATCGAAAAAGCGAAGGAATTGGAGCTTTTGTAATGCGTCCGCGTGATGACACACGCCGGGGTACGGGAAAACATGAATAAGATCGACAAGGTACTGTTCTTTTCGGTTCTTGCGATACTCGCGATAGGCCTTGCGGTGCTTTACAGCGCTTCAAAGGAATACGGCCATCAAAATATTGTTTTGAGACAGGCCTTTTGGATTTTATTTGGCATCGCGCTTATGCTTGCGGTCACACGCGTTGATTACCAGAGATTCATAAGTATTTCGTATACTCTGTACGGGATCAACATACTTCTCCTTGTTCTTGTATTATTTTTTGGAAGGGTCGCCGGCGGTGCCCACAGGTGGTTAAGCTTAGGCGCGTTTAATATCCAACCGTCCGAACTTGCCAAGATAACCCTTGTCCTGGCGCTTTCCGCGTATATGAGCCGAAGGAAAATGGATGCCGCGAAAATAAATTTCACGGTAGGGGCGTTTTTAATCGCCCTGCCGGCATTTTTTCTTATCCTTATCGAACCGGACCTGGGAACCGCGCTGCTTCTTTTACCCATAACCCTCGCGATGCTTTTTGTCTCAGGCGCCAGAATAAAGCATCTCGCCGGCCTGATTTTTTTCGGCACCCTGTCGCTGCCTGTTTTCTGGAATTTTTTAAAGGATTACCAGAAGCAAAGAATTTTTGTTTTCATCAATCCCGACATAGACCCTCTCGGGTCGGGGTATACGGTAATACAATCAAAAATAGCCGTCGGATCCGGAGGGCTTTTCGGAAAAGGATGGCTTGGCGGCACGCAGAACCAACTGAACTTTTTGCCCGAGCGCCACACGGATTTTATATTTTCCGTAGTAGGGGAGGAATGGGGGTTTTTGGGGGCCCTGGCTCTCGTTCTTCTTTACGCCCTTGTCATTTACAGGGGCGCGAAAATTATCGAGACGACCCCGGACATGTACGGCCGGTTGATGGCCGCGGGGTTTGTATCTTTTTTCTTTCTCCAGGTTGTTATAAACATCGGCATGACAATAGGATTTTTGCCTGTTGTGGGCCTTACTCTGCCTCTTATAAGTTACGGAGGCTCAAGTCTCGCCGCAACGCTGGTATGCGTTGGGTTTCTTCTCAATATAGGCATGCGCCGCCCGCTCTTTTAAAAAAAAGGGGGGCGCGGAACATTGACAAAGATACTTATATCAAGTATACTTACAGGATAAACATTAAAAGGAGCGAAAAAAATGAAAGATATCTCGGTATTGAGAAAATTTTCACTTTTGCCTCACGGACTGCGGTACAAGCTGCTGATCGCTTTTAGCATGATGTCTGTTATACCGCTTCTTGTTATAGGATATCTTGTAAACAATTTTTTACTGCTGGAAACAGGGGTTACACTGGGGCAGGTGAGCATTGTGGTTCTTTTCTGCATTATCATCGCATGGTTGGGGTTGTTTCTCGCCAAAGGCATAGTGGAACGCGTTATAGATATTGCCCTGGAAGCCAAGGTTATAGCAAACGGGAATTACGACAAAAAAATTTCCGTTGATGCCGGCGATGAAATAGGACAGATCGGCGACGCGATAAATTTCCTTACCAACAAGATAAAAACCAATATATCGGACCTCAGGGATTACCAGGACAAGATGAAAGAGATAAACATTGATATACAGAAGCGGGTTTCGGTTTTGTCTAACCTCCTTCAGATAGGCGAGCTTATTTCCGCTTCCGTTAAGGTGGATAGCATTCTGGAGCTTGTTGTGAGCAAATTATCCCAGATTTACGAAAACGGATTCGCGGCTTTGTACTACTCTGATTCCTCCGAAAAAAAACAGTTTGATTTGAAGGCGGCGCGCAATCTGGAAGGCAAGGAACTCCTGGCCGGCCCGGTAGAGGAAGGAAAGGGGCTTCTCGGAAAAGCGCTTCTAAGGAGGAAGCATATTACCGTAGATTCCTCTACAAGGTTTTCTTCGGTGGAACAGCAGTTTAAAACCAGGTATAAATGCAGAAATTTAGTAGCCTATCCCATGGTTGTTTCTAAAGATGTCCGAATGCTTCTGGTCGCGGGTAATGACATGAAAAACTTTACATACACAAGCGATGATATTGAGATAATAAAGGTTTTCGCGGAACAAACCTCTATAGCTATAGAAAACGATATTCTTTTGCGAAAAGCGAATAAGCTTGAGATAAAAGACGAGCTTACGGAACTTTTTAATAAAACCTATATTTTAAACCGCCTGAATGAGGAAATAAAGCGTTCTGTTGTTTCGCAGAGGCCGTGTTCATTCGTCCTCATGGATATTGACGATTTTAAGGGGTATGAAGACAAAAGGGGGAAACCCCAGGCCGAGATAGCCCTCAGGAAAGTCGCCGGGCTCATAAGCCGGGTCGCGCAGCCTCTGGGGAAGGCCGGCGTAATCGACAGAAACACATTCGCTCTCATATTGCCGGAAGTAAACAAGAAGGAAGCGGTGGAAATTTCAGAAAAAGCTATAAAAAAAATAGAAAAACTTGAACTTTCTTCCGCAAAAGACGACAGGGTAACCGTTTCGGGCGGAGTAAGCGAAAATCCGCTTGACGGATCAAACGTGGATGAAATTCTTGAGAAGGCCAAGCTTGCGCTCGTTAGCGCCAAGCAAAAAGGAAAAAATAGGATCGTGAGCGCCGGGGCATAGCCCGAAGGGACGGCTTAAGGCGTACGAAGAACTATAGAACAGGAGCGATGGATGAAAGTAGATGTAAAAAGCCTGTTAAAGACGATGAAAGAGAGAAAGGCTTCCGACCTGCATATTACGGCAAACTCACCGGTTCATTTCAGGATAGACGAAAAGCTTTGCCCCGTGGATAAAATGATTCTTAATCGCGATGAGGTTAGAGAGAGCGTGTACGCGCTTCTTAAGCCCGAGCAGATAAAGCAGTTCGAGAGAGACTGGGAACTTGATTTTTCTTTTGAAATTCATAATCTGGCGCGATTCAGGGTAAACGTTTTTTACCAGAGGGAAGCGGTGGGCTGCGCCATAAGGCTTATTCCGTTTGAGATAATGACGTTTGAACAGTGCGGCCTTCCGTTAGGAGTGGTAACCGATCTTTGCGCAAAGCCGAAAGGGCTTGTTCTTGTTACAGGCGCCACGGGGAGCGGAAAATCAACTACCCTTGCCTCGATGATTAATTTCATAAATGAGCGCAGGGAATGCCACATTGTCACGATTGAGGATCCGATAGAATTTGTGCACAAGAATAAAAAATCCATTGTTGACCAGAGAGAGGTTTACAGGGATACACGTTCTTTCGGTGCGTCATTAAAACACGTATTACGACAGGACCCGGATGTGATACTAATAGGGGAGATGAGGGATCTTGAGACGATAGAAAGCGCGTTGATAATCGCCGAAACCGGACACCTGGTTTTCGCCACACTGCATACCTCGGATGCGGTTCAGACGATAAACAGGGTAATCGACGTATTTCCTTCACACCAGCAGCAGCAGATACGGACACAACTTTCGTTTGTTCTTCTCGCCGTGCTTTCGCAGCAGTTGATTCCGAAAACCGGGCACTCGGGCAGGGCTCTCGGCACAGAGGTCCTTACAGCCACGCCGGCGGCCAGAAGCCTTATACGCGAGGGGAAAATTCACCAGATGTATTCCATTATACAGACTTCGCAGAAAAGCGGCATGAAGACGATGAATCAGTCGCTCGCGGAATTGTGCAACAGGGGCGTTGTATCCCTGGAATCATGCCTGTGCAAGACGACAAACCCGGATGAATTTGAAAAACTAATCAAGGCGAGGTAGGATAAAATGCTTCCATTCAGGCGTCTTGTGAAAAAACAGCTCGGAGAACTTCTGATAGAAAGAGGGCTTATAACAAAAGCCCAGCTCGATAAGGCCCTTGAAATGCAGAAGCAGAAAGGCGGCCTCGTCGGACAGATTCTCGTTGTATTGGGATTCACGAAAGAAGAGGAAATAGCGCAGGCCCTTACCGTTCAGTACGGATTTCCTTACCTCCCACTCGCAAATTACGAACTTTCAAAAAATATAGTACAGCTTATACCGGAAAACGTGGCCCGTCAGTATTGCCTGATGGCCGTAGATAAAATAGCCGATACGCTTACGGTCGCCATGTCAAACCCGCTGAACGTAAAAGCAATCGAAGATATAGAGCTATTAACCAAGTGCAATGTACAGGTATTCGTCAGCACAATGACGGATATTTTAAACGCGATTGAGAAATTTTACGCCAAAGAAAAAAAATAAATGCGCGATGACGCCCTTTCAATAAAAGATAAGGTTACCGCGACTCTTTGCAAAAAGAAGATACTCGTAGAAAATGATATCAGGAAAGCCCTCGCGATACAGAAAGAAAAGGGCGGCAAGCTAAGCGATATACTCGTCGGCATGGGCGTCGTCTCGAGAGCCGATCTTACATCCGCTTTAAGCGAGGAACTCGGTATTCCTCCAATCGACCTTTCGCGTTATAAAATTTCTCCCGAAGTGATCAGGCTCCTTCCAAAAAAAACGGCGAAAAATTACCATGTTCTGCCGGTTTCAAAAATGGGAAAATTTTTAACTATAGCCGTGGCTGACCCGCTTAATGTTTTCGCCGTTGATGACATTGCGGCGATTACCGAATGTAAAATAAGCGTCGTTATAGCGAGTGAAAAAGAGATAGATGACGGAATAGCCGAATATTACGAGGCCGGAACGCATGAGGCGATAGAAAAAATTATAGACGGAATGGAATCGGACGGCGGCATTGAGGTGATAGAAGAAAACGCGGACGCTATTTCGTCTTCGCAGCTTGTAAAACTTATACAGGAAGCCCCTGTTGTCAAAATAACAAACATGCTGCTTGCCGAGGGCGTTAAAGCGCGGGCGAGTGACATTTTGATAGAGCCGCTTGAAAATACCATGAGGGTGAGATACCGGGTAGACGGTATTTTGCAGGAGGCGCAGTATCCGCCGAAAAAAATTCATCCGGCGCTTGTTTCGCGGTTAAAGGTTATATCAAATCTAAACATAGCCGAAAGGCGGCTTCCGCAGGATGGCCGTTTTAAAGCCAAGATAGACAATAAAGAGGTCGATTTCAGGATTTCCGTCATGCCTTCCTCGAACGGCGAAAAGGTAGCGCTCAGGATACTGGACAAGTCGCAGGCCATGCTTGACCTTGATAAGCTTGGATTTGAAAAAGAAAGCCTGGAAAATTTAAAAAAAGCGGCCGCGAAACCGCACGGGATGATTCTTTTATGCGGCCCCACAGGTTGCGGCAAAACAACCACTCTTTATTCGATATTGAAGCTGATAGACTCACCGGAAAAAAATATAATCACAGCCGAGGACCCGGTGGAATATCAACTCGAGGGGATAAACCAGCTTACCGTGAAGCCGGATTTAAACCTTACGTTCGGCTCAAGCCTGCGTTCGTTTCTGCGGCAGGACCCGGATATAATAATGGTCGGGGAGATACGTGACTTTGAAACCGTGGATATCGCTATTAAAGCGGCTTTGACCGGACACCTTGTCTTGAGCACCCTGCATACCACAACGGCCAGCGGTTCAGTGGTTCGCCTGGTGAATATGGGGGTAGAGCCTTTTCTTATAACCTCCAGTATGATCCTGGTGGCCGCGCAGCGTCTTGTTCGCAAGATTTGCGAAAGCTGCAAGGAATCTTATAAGTTAGACGAGGTAACCTCAAAGCTGCTTAAGCTTGAACCGGGCGCGAAAAATACTGTTTACAGGGGGAAGGGGTGCAAGGCGTGCCGTAACACAGGGTACAAGGGGAGGGTGGGGCTGATCGAAACACTTACATTGTCCCCGGAGATCCGCCGTCTTATCCTGGAAAAGTCCCAGGAGCACGTAATCCGGGAGCAGGCGCGCAGAGAAAATATGAGCACGTTGCGCGAAAACGGCGTAAGGAAAATTTTGCGCGGGGAAACGACCGTAGAAGAAGTATTGCGCGTTACCGTGGGGGATCAGGATATTGCCGTTAAATAAGTGGAGCCGGACAGATAAGTTGCTTCACCCCTAAAATTTTTAATTTCAGGGACTTACAATAACACGCTGATGAAAAAAAGAACAATATCGGATAAACTTCTTGACCTGCTTCAGGAAAAAAATATCCTGGGAAAGCCCCAGCTTAAAAAAATTTTAAATATACATAAAAAACGCGGCGGCAGCATAGGGAAGATTCTGATCGGCGAAAAAATCATTTCGCATAAGGACTTGATGATATTTTTGAGCGCGGAACTGGATATACCGCCGATAGACCTTTCCAAATACAAGGTGGATCCGAACGTGGCAAAACTTATACCTGAAAAACTGGCTGTTAAACACATCCTGATTCCCATATCCAGGATCGGGAATACGCTTACCGTAGCGATGTCGGATCCTACGGATATTCTCGCTATTGATGACATAAAATCAACTGTCCCGCGCGACATAGAAAATATTGATACCGTTATCGCCGCCGGCAACGACATAAAAGAAACCCTGGCGCGGACGTTTGGTGCCCCGGGGGAGGATCTTTCTTCGGTGATCAAGGGTGTTGACGGTGAAAGTGTGGAAGTCGTTGAGGAAGAAAAAATAGATATAAGCGAAATTACCGCCGAGAGCCAGAAGGCCCCTATTGTCAAGATCGTTTCGCTTATACTGAACGAGGCGTTAAGGGCAAGGGCGAGCGACATTCATATTGAGCCGTGCGAGAGGGATTTAAGGGTAAGATACAGGGTTGACGGTACGCTTCGCGAAGCGCTCAGGCTGCCTAGAAAAAACCAGAACGCCGTTCTCGCGAGAATAAAAATCATGTCGCGGCTGGACATAACGGAAAGCAGGATTCCGCAGGATGGGCGTTTTAGGATAAAATTGGGCCAGCGGGAAATAGATTTCAGGGTAAGCGTTTTGCCGATATCTTTCGGTAATAAAATTGTTCTAAGGGCTCTGGATAAATCAAACCTTAGTGTGGGGCTGGACAAGCTGGGTTTTCTCGAGAAACCTTTATCCGCTTTTACAAAAGCGCTGGAGAAGCCTTTCGGCATGATTCTTCTGACGGGCCCCACGGGAAGCGGTAAATCCACGACACTATACTCAATAATTAACAAGCTTAACACCCCGGAAAAAAATATTGTTACGATAGAGGATCCGGTCGAGTACGAGGTGGAAGGTATAACCCAGATACAGGCGAACGCCGACATCGGCTTGACATTCGCAAACGGCCTGCGTTCGATTTTAAGACAGAGCCCCGATATTGTAATGGTCGGGGAAATAAGGGATTTTGAAACGGCTGACATCGCTATCAAGGCGTCCCTGACGGGACAGATCGTTTTAAGCACCCTTCACACAAATGACGCCGCCGGAGCCATAACGCGCCTCATAGATATGGGGGTCGAGCCGTTTCTCATAGCCGCGAGCCTTGTTCTCCCGGCGGCCCAGCGCCTGCAACGTAAGATTTGCCCCAGGTGCAAGGAGCCGGTTGATATTCCGCGCGCCGTCCTTGAAAGAATAGGCGGCAACATAAATATCGATGCCCTCATGAAGCGCAGGCCTTTTTATCGCGGCAAGGGTTGCCCGCGGTGCAACAATAGCGGTTACATGGGCAGACTGGGAGTCCTGGAAGCTCTTCCCATAGACGACGAAATACGGGATATGATCATTAAAAGGGTGCCGAACGATGAGATAAAAAAGTACGCTGTTTCGCGCGGCATGATGACACTTAGAGACAGCGCCCTGGAGAACTTCGCCGCGGGCCTGACGACGCTGGAAGAGGTTTTGAGAATAACTACGGGGGAATAAAGATCAATGGCAAAATACAAATATGTAGTTAAGGACAGGGCCGGAAAGACGCTGAAGGGCGTTGTTGATACGCCCTCAAGGGATGCTGCCATTCAGTCACTGCGGGCAAAGGCCCTTACCATAATTTCTCTTGAAGAGGGCGGAAAGCGTATTCTTTCGCTTGGTTTTCTCGGGAAGATGAAAAATAAAAAAATTAAAATTGACGATCTTGTTATATTTTCCCGTCAGCTTGCCACGATGGTTGACGCTGGTATCCCGCTTGTTACCGCGCTCGATATCCTGGCCGAGCAAATTGAACACCCGTCATTAAAGAAGGTTATCTCCAAGATACGGGATGACGTTGAAACGGGTTCGAGCCTGTCCGAAGGGTTGTCCAAACACGCGAATGTTTTTTCACCCCTTTTTATCAATATGGTACGTGCCGGCGAATCGAGCGGTACGCTGGATGAGATATTGGATCGCCTCGCCGGGTATCTGGAGAAAACAAGCGCGCTGAATAAAAAAATAAAGGCGGCTCTGGTATATCCCGTGGTGGTGACGTTTATGGCGATCGCGATAACTGTTTTTTTGCTGATAAAGGTGGTTCCCGTTTTCGGCGATATATACGCCGGTTTTGGCGCCAAATTACCCACGCCAACGCAGATTATGATCAACGTGAGTAATTTTATGAGGAGGTACTTTTACGTAGTGATAGGAGCCGTGGTGCTGGGGGTTTTCTTTCTGAAGAAGTACGCCAAAACAGAAAAAGGGAGAATGAATCTGGACAGGATTAAACTAAAAATGCTTATATTCGGCCCTCTCGCGAGTAAAGTAGCGGTAGGCAAATTTACAAGGACGCTTTCTACGCTTATACGAAGCGGCGTTCCGATTCTGGGTTCTCTTGAAATTGTCAGCAAGACATCCGGAAACCGTGTCATAGAGGCGGCGGTTGACAGTGTCAGGGCGAACGTAAAAGAGGGGGAGCCGATCGCGGACCCGCTGGCGAGAAGCGGGGCATTTCCGCCGATGGTGGTGCGTATGGTTTCTGTGGGCGAACAGACAGGGGAACTCGAGAAAATGTTGACTAAAATAGCGGATTTCTATGACGAGCAGGTAGATGCGGCCGTCAGTGGCCTTACGAGCCTTATTGAGCCTCTTATAATAGCCTTTCTCGGTATTGTCATAGGCGGCATAGTTATCTGCATGTTTTTGCCTATATTGAAGATTACCACTCTCGTTGGCAGCTAATCCTCTCCCACCACTTACCAAGATTCCGGATTCCGAGGGACGGGGCATTTGGTGATCTCTGGGGTGTCCCGCATGGTAACTCTGGGGTGTCCCCTTTATGGCAAAACAATCTTGTCTTCGCTCTATTTTTAACTGCTTCTAAACTGTAAGGTGAGGGGGTTTCCTGGGGTGGGGTTAAGGAGGGGACACCCCAGAGATCACCAAATGCCCCGTCCCTACTGCTTTTACCGTCGGGGTCTTGACAATCGGCTATTTCTGTGATATACTTGAAACAAGAGGATTCCCTCGAGAATGCCTTTTATGGGGCTTAATAAATATTCCCTGTGAAAGGCATCAATTACCTGAGGGAGGAAAGAGAGGTGAAAGATAATGAGGAAAATGAACAAAAAAGGCTTTACGCTGGTTGAAATCATGATCGTTGTGGCAATTATTGGTCTATTAGCGGCGATAGCCATTCCGAACTTTGTAAGGGCACGTGTCCTGGCGAGAACAAACGCCTGCATCGCCAATCTGAAGCAGATTGACGGAGCGAAGCAGGTATGGGCGATTGACCTGAACAAAGCGGAAACAGATACGCCAACGCTTGATGGCACTGCCGGTACAGGATTAATTCCGACGTACCTGAAAAGAACGCCTGTATGTCCGTCCGGTGGAGCATATACCGTTGGCGCGGTGTCGGCTGAGCCGTCATGTGCTGTTCACGGAACGGCGAGCGTTCCGGTCCAGGCTTAATGGCTTACAACGATATGCACTCAAAAAGGGCAGCGAAAAAATCGCTGCCCTTTTTGTATCTGGGAATTATTGCGCTATTCGGTTTTGTAACTTACTTTAATACTCTTTATAACGGTTTTGTGTGGGACGATCACTACCTGATTTTAAAAAATCCATTTATACACCGTCCTGACGTAATAAAAATTTTCTCACAGGACCTGGACAATACCGGTTTCGCGAAAACACTTTTTTACAGGCCGCTACAGAACTTAAGTTATGTTATTGATTACCGCGTGTGGGGATTCAACCCTTTTGGTTATCACATCACTAACATCTTTCTTCACATAGTAAACGCCGTAATGATATTTTTTCTCGTAGATAATATCGCGAAAAAAAAGATGCTTTCATTTTTAACGGCACTTTTTTTTGTGTGTCATCCGGTTCACTACGGAGTCGTGACTTATTTATCCGGAAGGGCCGATTCATTATTTGCTTTATTTTTTCTTGTTTCATTTCTCGCTTTTATAAAATACAGGAAAAACCTGAAAATACGTTTTCTTTTAATGTCCACTTCCGGCTTCACTTTGGCGCTTTTATCTAAAGAAATGGCTGTCATAACTATTTTTATTTTTGCCTTATACGATCTCATTTTTAACCCGTTCCACTGCGTCAGTGGAAAATCCGGTGGAACAGGTTTTCCACTGACGCAGTGGAACGGGGTTTTGAGGCCGTACTGGGCATGCGGGTGTGTGTTGCTCATTTATGCCGTGTTCAGGGCAGGGCACTTATTTCAGACACTTCCCGCGGCTTTTCCGGGCAGCAGTTTTTTCGGGTACATTTTTACATTCCCGCTCATTGTGGGGCAGTACATGGGTACATTGACAGCGCCAGTTGATTTATGCATGCGCAAGAGCGCATATCTTGCCAGTAGCTTTTTAGAGCCGCGCTGCGCAGTGCCTCTTTTGCTTGTCACTCTTCTTATCGTTTTGGGTATCCTTTTAAAAAACAAAAAAAAAGAAGTAAGCTTTTTTATTTTTTTCTTTCTTTTTTCACTTTTACCTGTTTCTAATATCTTTTCGAGGATCAACGCTGTCCGGGCGGATCACTGGCTGTACCTGCCTTCAATCGGCTTTTTTTTCCTCGCGGCATATTTGTTGAATTCAATTTTCTCCTCCGCCTTCAAAGGAAAGTTCAGAAATTATTTATTTATGTTTGGAATAACCCTCGCATCGCTTTATTCGGCCCTTTCCATAAGGGAAAATTTATTTTGGCGGGACGACATAACTCTTTTCAAAGAAATTTTAAGGCGCCGGCCTGAAGACCGGCTCACAATAGGCAATCTCGGAATGGCGTATTTTGCGAAAGGGCGATTCAAAACGGCGCTGTTAACCGAAAAAGAACTTGTAAAGCTACATCCCGACTATGCCGAAGGATACTACAATATCGGCGTGATATATTTTGGGATGAAAAAAATCGGAATGGCCCGTGATTATTTCAAAAAAGCAATCGCGAAAGACAAATCACTGGACTTGCCTTACGTATACCTGGGATTGATTCATAAGAGCGAAAATAAACTTCCGGATGCGGAAAAGGAATTCATGAGAGCCATAGAAATTAACCCGCATTCGGCTCTGGGTTATGTTCACGCGGGAATCGTGAAATACAGGCAGGGAAAAACGGATGAAGCCGCCGAATATTTTACTGTCGCGCTTGAAAAGGATCCGGCCGGGAGTGAGGCGGCCCTTTATTTGAGTACTATTTACCGCGAACGCGGTGAATACGAAAAAGCGTTGCATCTTCTTGAAAACGCGTCAAGGGCAAACCCTGATAATGTAGATTTACTCATGGATTTAGGGAGCATGTATAACATTTATGGTTTGCCCGACAAAGCTATCCATTGTTTCAGAAAGGCACTTATTATCTCGCCCAAAAAGAGTGAGCTCTATCACAACATGAGCCGAGCATACCGCCTAAAGAGAGATTTTGACATGGAAAAGCGCTGCCTTGGGCGCGCAGAAAAGCTAAAGAAAGGCCGCCAAACGGATTAGGAAAATTATTTCGCCTCGTATTTAACAGCCAGCCCAGATTCCTATCACGATTTCATTACACTTTTTCATGGATAGGCTTGACAAATACCCCCTCATGTGCTATTCTCGTGATAGCATATAATATGTATGAAAAATAAAGCGCCGGTAAAAGTAGTTCGCGTCGGTTTGGATATAGGCACTCGGCTTATCAAGGCTCTCGAATTATCTTCGGAAAACGAAATCTCCCGAATCACAAAAATAAATCTAGCAGAGATAGCATTACCCGCCACGCCGGAAAATACAGCCAAGGCCCTTGCGAAGCTATCGGAATCGTTCAAACCGGCTACCAACGAGGTTAGCATCTCGCTTTCCGCGCCCGCGGCCATCGTAAGATTCATTACCATGCCTAATATGAAAGAGAACGACCTCATGAATTCTCTCAATTTTGAAGCGGAAAAATATATCCCCTTTAATATCAATGAAGTCTTCATAGACGCGTGCATACTTGATGCGGCGGCTGATGACAAAAACCAGATGCGAGTGCTTCTCGCCGCAGCGAAGAAAAACATTGTTAATTCCACTCTTGAAATGCTGAAGCAGTCGGGTTTTTCGGTGTCGTTAATCGATATCGACAGCTTTGCCTGTTTTAACGCGTTTTGCAAATCGAACGGGCCTTCGGATGAATCCAGAAGCACGGTACTTCTTAACATTGGCCATACGCATACAAATGTGGTGATCGCCCGGGGCACGAAGCCCTTTTTTACCAGGGACATACAAATCGCGGGCGCGGACATGGCTAAAGCAATTTCACAAGCTTTCCGGATAGAAGAAAAAGATTCGGATAAATTCATATTTGACCCCGGCGAAAAATCGGACCAGGTCATAGAAGCGGTCCGGCCTGTTTTGAGAAGCCTTGCCGATGAACTGCGACTTTCTTTTGGTTATTATGAAAATCAGTACGGAAAGGGTGTTGACGAGATTTACGTGTCGGGCGGAGTTTCGCGCTTTCCCGGAATTCTGAATTCTCTGGAAGAGAGCTTTGAAACAAAAGTCTCGACATGGAACCCGCTTTCAAAATTTGAAAAAGGCCCCGAGATAGACGCCGGCCTCACGGAGAAGGCCGGGGTGCAATTTGGTGTTGCGGCGGGCCTTGCAATCAGGAAATGATAGAATTAAATCTGCTGCCCAGGGAATTTAAAAAGAAAAGAAAGAAGCTTGCGCTTCCCGAAATTCCTATTATTCCGATCCTGGCCTGTTTTATCGGCGCGCTTATTCTTATACAACTATTTCTCAGCGGGCTTTTATTCATAAGCAGAAAACAGCTTACCGGCCTGGAAAAAACCTGGAAGAACCTAGCTCCGAAGAAAGCGGAATTAGACAAGATAAAGCGCGAGATAGCATCCGGGACCAGGGTGACCAGCGCTATTGACGGCCTCATAGAGGAGCAGCCCAACTGGGCCCGCCTGCTTAATGAATTAAGCAACAGCCTGACCCCAAATATCTGGATAACAGAACTTGTCTGCGAAGAAAAAAACAGAAAAATACCGGCGCGAAATCAAAAAAAACAACGGCCCACCTCGGCGAAAAAAAATTCAAAAAAACGTGCCAGGCCGGACGCGGCCAAACAGGCGCAGCCGAGCGGAGGGATGCTTACCATATCCGGGTTTGCGACGGGGTTGGGCGAGGAAACAACCGCGAACGTAGCGCGATTTATACGTTCGTTAAAGGATAACAGGGATTTCTTTCGGGATTTCGCGGATGTAGAGCTTGTTTCCATGAAAAAAAGCGTGGTCGAAGAAAGGGATGTAATGAATTTTACCCTGGCCTGCGAACGCCGGTCGCGGGGAAAGGAAGAATAAATGCCTTCTTTGCAGGAATTACTTAAAACCCTTCCCGTTTTTGAGCTGGATGAGGGGAAAAAGAAGGTGCTTCTTATCTACGCTTCTTCGCTTCTCGTTGTTTTCCTTGTTTATTTTTTCTTTTTTTTAAAACCGAGTATCGGAAAGCTCTTTGAGCTGGTGCCGCAAGCGCATAAATTACGCGCTGAGATAAAAGAAGTGCGTAACGACCTGGATTTTGAAGATCGTTTCAAAAGGAATCTGGGAGCCCTGCGTCAAAAGTTGGGCCGTTATGAGAAGAAGCTTTCACGGGAGAAAGAAATACCGATGCTTCTGGAGAGTTTCTCGCGCCTTGCCAGGAGTTCGCGTGTTAAAATATTAAGCATAACCCCGGTTGAAAAAAAAGAGAAAGGCATATCCGCGGAAAATATTTATCAGGAGGTTCCGATAGAGATAAAAGCCCAGAGCGGTTATCACGAGCTGGGCACTTTCATAAACAGGCTGGAAAATGATGACCGCTATATGCAGGTTTCGGACATAAAAATAAAATCAAACAGCTTCAACCCCAAAAGGCACGATGCTGAATTTATCGTATATGTATTCACGTTTGAGAAGCAGACATAAGGAGCGCATGAAGACAGGTTTTTTAATAACGGCAATTCTTTTTTTACTGAGCGGCGCGCCAGCGGCATATGCCGAGAATGGGAAAGCTCTTTCTGATGAAAAAGAAAGAAAAAATGAGCCATATGTCTATGATCACGGCGGCAAGCGTGATCCGTTTGTTCCGCTCTTAGGCGTTACATCAGCAAAGGTTAATTCCCTAGAGGACATTCTCAGCGTTGATGATGTAAGCCTCCAGGGGATAGCGTTTGACTCTACCGGCAAAAAAGCCGTGATCATAAACAGCGAAATGGTAAGAGAAGGCGAGGGCGGAGGGCGTCTGACGGTAAAAAAAATTTTGAAAGACAGCGTGATTTTAACAATTGACGAAGAGGAATACAGGCTTGATCTTTATAGCAAAAAAGACAACTAAAAAAAGGGGGGCGAAATGACTAAGAGGAACACCATTACGGCTATCGCGGCAGGTGTTTTTTTAGCGATTGTTTTTACAACGGTACGCTCCTATTCTCAGGAGACAGCGCCGCCGGCAAACGTGGTGAAAAACGACGTTGCCGCGATAGGCCAGGATAACGCCGCGGTTTATGTTAAACCGGGCAACGTAACCGTTGATTTCAAAGGCGCGGACATAAGGGCCGTTTTAAACTACCTTTCCGAGGTGAGCGGGGTCGATATTGTTCCGGCACCCGATGTAACAGGCGCCGTAACGCTGAAACTGACGGATAAACCATGGGAGGTAGCGCTTGATATAATCGTTAAAAATTACGGATTTGCCTATGAACGCGAAGGCGGAATCATAAGGGTTGTAACCCTGAACAGCCTAAAGATGGAGGAGCTTTCAACCGAGGTTGTCCCGCTTAATTACACAAACGCCGAAGACGCTCAGGAAGCCGTAAAAGACATGTTAACGGACAGGGGCAAGCTTACCTATGACGCGAGAATTAACGCTATCGTGGTAACGGATCTCGCGACGAATATTTACAAAATAAAGCAGATAATCCGCTCGCTTGACAGGAAAACTCCGCAAATCATGATAGAGGCGAAGATCATCGAGACCGTGCTTGGCGACGAGGAGAGGCTGGGTATAAACTGGAACCTGGTAATTTCCGCCTCCGGCGCGAAAAGGCCTGTAACATTTCCTTTCGCGCACTGGAATACGGAAGATATACTTCTTCCGCGCGCACTTGACAGGTTTTTCCCGTTTGGCCAAACAGCGGGATTGTCATCAACAACAGACCCTGTTAGCGGCACGGTAGGGCAGGACACACCGAGCGATTATCCAACCACAAGGGATGGCGGCATATTTGAGTTTCCTTTTGTAGAAGCGGATCAATTTACATACGGTACACTTGATTTTTCGCAGTTTGGCGCGGTTATGGAATATTTAAAAACAAGGTCCGATACAGATATAATCTCAAGCCCCCGGATAACTACGCTTAACAATAAACCGGCCAAGATGTTTGTGGGCAAGGTGTTTAATTATATTTCCGAGATAGAGCAAAAACAGGATACGGGCGGCCAGGAAAGGTGGACATATGAAATAGAAAAAGAGGAGATAGGCATACGCCTGATGGTAACACCGCACATAAACGCGAACGGTGACATTGAGGTAGAGGTAAAGCCCGAGATCAAAGACGTGATCGGACAGCAGTACATAACGGAATATTTCTGGCTTCCGGTTTTCTCTACCAGGGAAGCGGAAACACAGGTAATGATGAGGGACGCCGAAACCATTTTTATAGGGGGTTTAATAAAGGAGAATCTGAAAGAATACGACAAAAAATTCCCGATTTTAGGGGACCTTATCGGCGACTTTCCCGTTATCGGCCCGATTTTTAAATATAAAACCGAAACAAGGGAGAAGGTTGAACTTGTTTTTTTTATGACGGTACATATCATTAAGGACCTGGATGCATTGAAGAAATTCGCCACCAGGGATCTGTCTGATTTGGTTCTGGACCTGGAGGAAGCGGAGGATTTAGACGGGGAAGTGAGAGACCAGATGCCGCCCGTTGAAGTTATTAACGCCGGAAATGTTGAGAAAGATAAAATGTCAAAATTAATTCCATTCGAAAAAAAAGCGAAATCCAGACCACTGTTTGATTTCCGGAAAAATAAGAAATGAAACAAATTTTAATCAATGTCGAGCCTTTTGAGAAAAGGGTGGCTATTACCGGCCGGGGCGGGCTTGAGGAATTTCTTGTGGAAAGGACAGGCCAGCAGCGCCTGGCAGGAAATATTTACAAAGGGGTCATCGAATCTGTCGTGCCGGGCATAGGCGCGCTTTTTGTAAATATAGGGACCGGTAAAAATGGATTTTTGTATATAAAGGACGCGGAGGAAAACCGCGCGCATTCATTTTTGGACGAAGAAGTTGTTCTGGAAAAAAAACGCGCGGAAATAGACAGGGGAACGCGCCGAAGCACGCCGAAGAAAGGGCAGGAACTTTTTGTTCAGGTCGTGAAAGAGCCGATCGGTTCAAAGGGCCCCCTCCTTACGACCGATATAAGCCTTCCCGGGAAATACCTTGTTTTTGTGCCATTCAGCGATACAATAGGGATTTCAAAGCGGGTCGAAGACAGGGGCCAAAGATCCCGGCTCAAAGAAATACTCGGACAGCTCGCATTGCCAAAGGGATCGGGTTGCATAGCGCGAACCGAATCTTCAGACGCTAGCCAGCGGCAGCTGCGCCTGGAATTGCGGTATCTCTCGGGCCTTTGGACGCGCATACAGCGCCGCGCCGAAAAACAAAAAGCCCCTTCCTGTATTTTCGAGGAATATGACGTTCCCCTCAGGATAATACGCGATTACTCCGACGAGCATATCGAGAAGATTCTGGTGGATTCAAAAGAAGAGTACCGCAAGATATGCCGTTTTATTCATTCGATACGTTCGAACCTGAGGCGCAAAATTTTTTATTACGGGGGGAAAATTCCGTTATTCGAAAAATACGGCATTGAAGGACGCATAGAGGAAATTTTCCGCAGAAAAGTGATCTTGAAAAACGGGGGCTCTATCGTAATCGAACAGACCGAAGGCCTTGTCGCGATAGACGTAAATACCGGGAAATTTACGGGTAAAAAAAATCCGGAGGAAACGGCTTTCAAGACAAACATTGAAGCGGCGAGGGAAATTGCGCGGCAGGTGATGTTGCGCAATATCGGCGGTATTATTGTTATAGACTTCATAGATATGAATGAGCGCCCGCACAGAAAAGAAGTGCTTGGCGTGCTTGAGGCCGCTTTCAAAAAAGATAAGGCCAAAATAAAAATTCTGGCGATTTCCCCGATAGGCCTGATTGAGATGACCAGGCAGAGAATACGGAAAACAGTGGAAAGCGTTTCCTTCAAGGAGTGCCCGTACTGCACAGGAATGGGGCGCGTTAAAACCCCGGCCACCATCGCGATTGAAACGATCCGGCGACTGCGCAGGGCCCTGTGCGAGAGGCGTTCCCGGGAGATAACGCTTACACTTCATTCAGACGTGAGTAATTACCTAGAGACGTCATTTAGGGATGTCCTGCGCAATCTTGAAAGAAGGTTCAGAAAAAAGATAACGGTAAGGAGCGATTCAAAACTCCATGTCGAAGATATCCATTTCGATTAATCCCCCCCGCGGCGTTACCCTTGTGGAAGTGCTGTTTTCAGCGGTCATAATCGGCGTTGTCCTCTCAGGGGTTCTTTTTACATTTGTCCAGATCGTAGATATATCCCGGAGGACTGATTATGAATATGTCGCCACGAATCTCGCGAAAAGCAGGATAGAAAGGATACGGGGTTACATCGATGTAAACGGATTTGATTCGGTAACGGACGAGCGTTTCGGAGAGGATGAGGCTCACTTCGATCAAAATGGCGTGCCGGATGAAAACGGGGATTTTATACGCTCAACAACGATTACAACCGGATATACGGGAAGTGAGCGATTGACGAAGGTTGACGTTAATCTCACTTATGAATATAAGCAGAGCAAGGTTCCCTATACCATAAACATGAGCACGGTTTTTGTGAAGATGAAAGAGGAGGAAGAATAAGGTTTACCATGAGCAGGAACACGCTACGCTCTAGCGGCTTTACGATACCAGAGGTTCTTATGGCCGTCGCGATAAGCGCTTTTTTAACAGCAACCGTTATCGGGATGTGGTATTTTGCGTATAAAAACTGGTCAGTCGAGAATGTAAGGACCAGAATGCGCGCCAATTTAGAAGTAGCGATGGAGCGCATTAAATCAGACGCCAGGCTCTCGAGCGCGACCTACACAAGCGGTTATCCGGATGACGCTGTTACCTATGAAGGCTTAAGCTTACCACTCGCGCAAGCCGATGAAAACGGATTTTTTGCACTGGACGGAGAAAACATATACTGGGATACAAGCGTTCTTTATCACCTGTACGAGAATGATGAGACTGGAAATAAAGAGTTGCGAAGAACGGTGTTTACCAACAATCACGACATAATAATGGATAGCGCGAGGAGAGAGGCGCAGCTTGCCAGCGTCGTTGAAAACGGAGACGGCTCCGCGGCTGAAAACGCCGCGAACTCTGTCACTGATGATAAATTTTTACCGCGTTCGGAAACTGAACGTTCACGCCAGACAATCGATTTTAGCGTGTCTCCGAAAGCCCTTGGTTTTAACGGATACAGCCCCGATATCAAAAGAACAAACGTAAGCTTTGGTTGTATTAATCTCGCGCCGGGTTATCACGACCTGACATTTGAGGTGATCGGTAAGGATGAGGATTCCTCCGGTTTCGCTATGGGCATAGACTCGCTTTCCATCACGCCGAGCGGTTCTGCCAGAGAAATGGAGGTCTGCGTTAATCACAATGATTTACTTGATACAGTTGCCGGCTCGGACGGAGGCGTAAGTTCAAAAGTGGGGCCGGATGAAACCTGGAGCGGAAAAAATTATTTTGAGTTCAGTTCAGGCGCTGTGAGTGATTTTGTTACTTTCAGGATGTATTATGACCTGTGGCGGGAATCAAATTGGCGCGGGGTATCCCAGAGGGAAAACACTATTCTTACCGGTGATGACCTGTATGTAAAATTACCAAATTTCCTTCAGGATGAGGGAATTGAAACTACCTGGCAGGCGGACGATCAGACAGGCGTCGCACAGACAGATTATAATGATGCCGGGGGAAATCCTTACCCGCTTAACAATATCACGGTCCGTAACGTTGTTTCATACGGAGCTCTTACGCTTGAAGGGGATCTTGTCAGGGTAAATTTTGCCTGTCATTCCCCGCTTCCGTCCCCGCCGCTTGATCCTACGATAAATTACCTCAAGATCACGTCCGCGTATATCGATGAGCGGGACGGCACTTCGGGAAATGAGCATAACCCTGTTTATAATCCGGCTGTTCCGGCCACCAATAATACGCGCGTTCAACTTTTTTTCAACGTGGACGCAAACGGGGTGATACTTGAAACCGGTAACGGCAATATTGAACCGGGAGGTATAATTCCGCTTGGGGAATCGAGATATTCGAATTGGGCCATTTATCCGATTACGATCGATCCTGATAACCAGAAGGATTATCTTGTTACCTTCCATATTGAGAGCAGTGCCGCTCAGGCTTACGTATGTTACTGGCCGGTTGCAACCGGCACCGGTTCATATCTGCATTTTGACGATTATGCTTCCGATGATAATTGGGCCGTTCCTGTTGACAGGACAGGCGCCCTGTTTAATCCGCCGGACGAATTACCTGACCCGCCGGACGAGGGGGATGACTGCACATCCTCGCGTTATACTTATGTTACGGCCAGCCTGGATGTCTGGTCGGGCGAAGGCAGTATTACTTCCGAGTCATATGATACGGAACTTATCTCACCCGCTTACGACGGTACGATAAGGCGTACGGAATTTGAGCCGGCAGGCTCAAGTGTAGTTGTCCAGGCCCGATCAAGCGACACCGATGACATGCAAGACGCCAGTGAATGGGGAACTATAGGCAACGGAAGATACGCGCAATTTAGAGCGAATCTTTCATCTACGCCTTACTGGACGTGCATCAATCACCCGCTTTTTACCAGAACCGACGCGGACTATAAAAGCGGGAACATGACGTGCGCTACCTGCGGCGAGTGGCTGTCACCGGCGGCTAATTGCCCATGGATAGACAACGTTACTATAAGCTGGCCGGGTACGGAGAAAGTATGCGAAATAAGCGGTTATTTTGTTCAGAAACCGAATTATGGAATTATTAGCCTCTCTATTGACGGACAACTGCTTCAAAAGAGCCTGGAATTTAAAATAAATGTTTCCGAAGACCTTGCGGATACCACAAATGAAGTGTCGCTTACGGCCGAGGTCCAACCGAGAAATACGGGTAAATAAAACAATGGAAACGGATTAGACGTGTTTAAATTTATCGGCGACAAAAAAGGCACGATATTCATGATCGTAATGATACTTACGATGCTTATGGTTCTTATCGCGGTGGCGGGTTCCAACATGTTATTACAGGACATGCACACGGTGCAGTATCTTAGATACAATACCGAAGCTCAGCATATAGCTGAGGCAGGTATAAACGTGGCTGTTGCCACTCTCGCGGACGATTTCGACCTTTCTGTTTTTCCACTCAATGCGGGACTTGGCGACGGCGAATATAATGTCACTGTTACCCAGGCGGACGGGCGAATACTTTTGACTTCCGTCGGAACCCTCACGCAGGGCCCGGGCGGCGCGAAAAATATTTCAAAAACAGCCGCCGCGGAGGTGGAAGACCTTACGCCGAGCGCGATGAATTACATAATGTCTGCCGGAAACAATGTCAGGATACGCGCCGGTTTCGCGAGTTTAACAGACATAAACGGAAGTATCCACGGCAACAATAATGTGCAGTTAAGAACGGGGCTTCTTTTGGGTTTTATGGATGTATCCGAAACAGCCACATACACCACTGATGATGATACGCAGGTTTACATCAGGGTGGGTTGGTTGAGCTGGATCAATGTAGACGGCGTTCAATATTCGGGCGGCCACGACGCGCATCACGATTGGAACCACGCGGCGGTGAATTTTCCGGAATTTGATTATGGGTATTACCGCGATCAGGCAATCGATTCCGGGGACTATTACGCCGGCGATCAAATTTTTGACGACAAAACACTAAATCCCGCAAACGGTGTCGTGTATGTTGAGGGAACCGCCACGTTTCATGGCACAAATCATCTCTACGGTGGTTTGATGGCGGATGAGATCGTTGTAGAGGATGTAAGGACCGGTTGGTTTAGCAGAAGAGAAGGCAAGCTCCAGCAGCATAAAGCGGGTGACAAAAACGTTATAGTGAGCCGTTCCGGTGATATACGTATTGGTTACGGGAAAAGCGGCTGGGTTTCATTGAGGGGGGAGCTTGAGGCCGAAGAAGCCCTTATTTACGCGGAAAGCGATTTTGTTGTGCTGGAAACAGGCGCAAGGGTTGACGTCAATGGGGTCATTATCGCGGGCTCGGGCGATATAAATTTGTGGGAGTTTTTCGCCTATATTACGTATACACACGCCATGCCGGTCGTGAAGTTCGGCCCGGATGTTGATCTGGCCAGGATAGTAAGTTGGAATAGATAGCGGTATGAAAATAGGGACGTGTCTTGTTTTTGCGGTAAAGGCGGGATGTGTCCTTATTTTTTTTGTGATATTTTTATTGACATACGGCGCAGGGGTTTTTGCCGAGACCATTGTTCTAAAAGACGGAAGGGAAATTTTCGCCGAAATAAAAAATGAAACTGAGGATGCCGTGGTTGTAAGCAGGGGCAACGGCAATTTTATATATTCCATATCCAGGGACAGGATTGAAAGCATAAGAAAATCAACGCCGGAGGAAATAGAACGTTACTCGGTGCGCCCGGCCGCAGAGACAGTTTCCGGGGACGCCGAAAACGAAAAAGGCCGTCGTCAGCGTCTTAACGAATATCGCCTCGAAAGATATGAGCGGCAGGTTCAGGCGGCAAAAAAGGCGCGTGGCAGGCTGAAGATCAAGTTTTCGAAAGGCCGTTTCGGCGTGGTTGACGCCGTACTCAACGGTAAGGTTAAAGCGGCCCTTTATGTGGATACCGGGGCTTCGATGGTCCTTATTTCCGGGGCGATTGCCGGGAAGCTGGGGATAAATCCGGACGAGGAAAAGGAAAAAGTGCTTGTTGTCCTGGCCGACGGGAGTACAAGGACCGCTACGCGCGTTACGTTGAATTCCGTGGAAGTCGGATCTTCTAAGGTCAGGGACGTCGAGGCGGCGATATCAGAGGACCCGCCGGGGCACGGCCTAGACGGCCTTCTCGGGATGTCGTTTTTGCGAGCTTTCCACGTAAAGATGGACGCTAAAGAAAACTGTTTGGTGCTGGAACGCTATTAAAAAAACAGGGGTCGGGTCTTCACATCTGCTATTTGTATCTTTTTCTAAATGTCAAATGTGAAGACCTGGCCCCTGTTTCGCGAGAAATTATATGTCCGGGAAATACGGCATACTTATAAGTTTTGCCCTGATAATAATTTTGGGTTTCGCGGTTTACGGCAATTCCCTTAACGGCGAATTCATATATGATGATCTAATCGTAATACGGGATAACGTATTCGTGAAGAGCTGGATTTACGCGCCAAAATTATTTACACGGGAAATTGGCGCGGGCACTTCGGCAAGGTTTAATTATTACCGTCCGTTCGCGATGCTTACCATTTTGGCGGATTATTCCTTCTGGCGTTTAAATGTTCAGGGTTATCATTTCACAAATATCGTTATACATACGCTTACCGCGTTGTCTCTTTACTGGTTTGTCGCGCTTCTTTACGGCGACCGGCTGCTTTCGCTGCTCGCGTCGATTCTTTTTCTCGTTCATCCCATACATTCAGAAGTAGTGTCATGGATATCCTGCCGGGCGGATTCCATGGCCACGCTATTCGTTCTTTTATGCTTTATCTTTTACATAAAACAACTCATCTCGGGGCGCGCATACTTTTCCGCCATGTCGTTATCATGCTATATCTTAGCTATCCTATCCAAGGAGAGCGCTTTGATTTTACCCGGTCTTTTATTGCTTTATCACTATGCTTTTAAAAAGAAAATTAAAACAGCCGTGTTTTTGCCGATGCTGGGAGTCGCTTTTATTTATTTTTTCCTGCGTTTATCGGTTTTTAAATTTTCATTGCCCGCTAATTTAAATTTTGCGGGCTTGTTCCAAAGATTGCCCGGTTTTTTCGCGGCTGTCACCGATTACATAAGAATTCTTATAATGCCTTTCGGGCTTCGCGTTGAATACGAAGGAGGCCCGTTCCGTTTTTCTGATCCGCGGGTGGCGTTCGGAGCCATAACAGCGCTTTTGATACTTTCTTTCGCTTTTACGAACAGAAAGAGGAATAGCCTTGTTTTTTTTGCTACAGGCTGGTTTTTCGTGTCTCTATTACCCGTTTCTAATATTTTTTACCCGCTTCCTTTTTACATGGCGGAACGCTGGCTTTATCTGCCTTCTGTCGGATTTTTTCTCATTTTAGCCGGTTTATTAAGCTTTTTATACAGGAAGAAAAAAATGCGGAATGTCATTTTTATTTTTATCATAGCGCTGATTGTTTTTTATTCGGGCCTGACAATGCAGCAGAATAAGTATTGGCAGGGGCTCAAAAAATTTTACAAAAGAACCCTGAAATATGCCCCTAATAGCGCGAGAGCGTATAATGGCCTGGGCAATATATATTATGATGCCGGCAAAAACGACAAGGCGATGGAATTCTACAAAAAGGCGGTTGAGGCCGATCCCTATAACGCCAGGGCGTATAATAATCTTGGCAATGTATATTATTATACCGGTAGAAAAGGGAAGGCGATAGAGTTATACAAAAAATCGATTGAAGCCGATTCCCTGTACGCGGACGCATATTTTAACCTGGGTAATGCGTACAGGGATATCGGGGAAAGACAAAAAGCTATAAATTCGTACAAAAAAACAATAGTGATCAATTCCATGCATTCCGAAGCGTATAATAATCTCGGAATTATATACGCGTCTATCGGCAAACAGGAAGAAGCGTTAAATGTGTTTAAAAAATCGATAACAATCAACCCGGATTGCGCGGATGTGTATCATAATCTTGGCAGGCTATACAATAAACTTGGCAGAAAAAAAGAGGCGGTAATTATGTTCAAAAAAGCTATGTCGCTAAAGGAGCATAATCCGTAAACCCCTTTTTGCTTGACAAATCGCCAACTTGTGATAGAGTATCTATCTTAATCAAGGAGTTGATATGTACGCAATAATAGAGGCCTCCGGGAGGCAATATAGAGTCGAGAAAAACACGGAGTTTTCCGTAAGCAGGATGATCGGCAAACCCACAGCCGTAATAAAGTTCAAAAATGTACTGTTCGCGAAGGAGAAAAACACCTTTCATGTGGGCAGGCCCCATCTAAAGGACGCCTATGTGGCCTGTGAGATCCTGTCGCATCCTCGCGGAAAGAAAGTTGTCGCGTTCAAGTATAAAAAAAGAAAAAGCCAGAAATGGAAAAGGGGCCACAGGCAGGATTTGACTCGATTGCGGGTGAAGGAAATAAAGGTCTAGGAGTTATAAATGGCTCATAAAAAAGGATTGGGGAGTTCCAAAAACGGAAGGGATTCTAATTCGCAGCGGCTTGGCGTAAAGCGCTACGGCGGCCAGCTTATCACGGCGGGCAGTATCATCGTAAGGCAAAGGGGCACGCCCTTCAAGCCGGGCCTTAACGTGGGCCGGGGCAGGGATGATACGCTTTTTGCCAAAACAGACGGCATTGTCAGCTTCTCACCATCAAAAGTAGTAAGTATCTTACCGAAATGAAAACACGGATTAACGCGGATTTTAAACGGAGTCACACGGATAATCCGTGAAGATTTATGTTTCGGATCCGTATGCATTCGCGTCAAAATGCTTATCGATCGGGCTAAAATTCACATTAAGGCGGGGAACGGCGGAGATGGATGTACAAGTTTCTATCGGGACCGTTTTGTCCGGAAAGGAAAACCGAACGGCGGGCGCGGCGGGCATGGCGGAAACATAATATTCAAAGTCGATAAGAACGTTCATACCTTGCTGGATTTTCAGCATAAAAGGCATTTTAAAGCGGCGCGCGGCGCGCACGGCAGTTCCAATAATAAAAAAGGTAAAGACGGAAACGATTTACTGATAGGCGTTCCGCCGGGAACGGTAATAAAGGATATTTCAACCGGTTTTATTCTCAGGGACCTTACGGGGGATACGGAAAAAGTTGTTGTTGCTTCAGGCGGCGCCGGCGGGAAAGGCAATTCAAAGGATCGGGACGCGACCCCCGGGGCTCCGGGCGAGGAAAAAGACCTCGCGCTGGAGCTCAAATTCATAGCGGATGTCGGCATCATAGGATACCCGAACGCCGGCAAGTCAACGCTTATCTCGCGCATCTCACGGGCAAAATCAAAAATAGCGCCGTACCGCTTTACGACCAGGGCGCCCGTGCTGGGCATGGTCAGGATGGAGAATGCCGATCTGATATTTGCGGATATGCCCGGCTTGATAGAAGACGCGCATAAAGGGCGCGGTCTGGGAGACGAATTTTTGCGCCACATAGAGAGGACGAAAATTTTGCTCCACATGGTGGATATGGCCGAGATTGAGTCGCGGCCGGCGTACGAAGATTATTTGTCGATAAATAAAGAGCTATCATTGTACGGTCGCCGTCTCGCGGAAAAACCGCAAGTCCTGGCCTGCAATAAAATGGATTTGCCGGAAGCGAAAAAAAATTTTAAGGTATTTAAGAAAAAAACAGGCGCGAAAGCGTTTCCTATATCGGCGAAAACCGGCGAGGGAGTGGAAAAACTTTTAGAAGAAATATGGAAAATGCTGGTAGCGTAATTCCGCGTTCACGCGCGGTCAGTGTCCTCCGGCGTAAAAGGTGCGGTACGCTTAAAGGAATTGAGAAGAGGGGCTTGTGTGAAGTATAAAAAAATCGTTATAAAGATCGGCTCCAGTGTTATCGCGAAAACTGCGGGAAATGTAGATAAAAGCGTTATTGAGGGACTTGTTTCCCAGGTGTCGCGCCTTCTGGATAAAGGGGCTAAGGTTATAATCGTTACCTCGGGCGCTATTTGCGCCGGAAGAGGCATATTGAGGAGCGCTTCAAATTCTCTTTCCGACATGCAGGCAATGGCTTCTGCCGGCCAGAGCGAACTTATGCGCCTTTACGGTGAGGCGTTCAAAAAAAAGAATTATCTGACCGGACAAGTTCTGTTGACGCAGGAAGATTTTGACGATCGCCGCCGTTATATGAATATAAAATATACGATAGACTCGCTGCTTTCAAAAAATGTTGTTCCGATAGTAAATGAGAACGATACCGTTTCCACCGAAGAAATAAAGCTGGGGGATAACGACCGGCTTTCAAGCCTTGTCGCCGACTTATGCGCCGCGGACGTACTGGTGATGTTAAGCGACGTAGACGGCCTTTACGACGAAAACGGTGTTGTTCCCGTAGTGGATGAGATTACCGAGAAAATCGAAAAACTGGTTAAAAAGAAAATGTCGCTTTTTACAAAAGGCGGCATGGCAACCAAGATAGAAGCCGCGCGAAGGGCTACGCGTGCGGGGATTGATTGTTTTATCGCTCTGGGCACAAAACCCGGTATAGTGCTGGATATATTACGGGGCCGCGAAAAAAATAAATATACCCTTTTTAAGGCGCGGCCCGTAAAGGCGAAAGCAAAGAAAAGATGGATCGCGTTTTCCTCAAAGGTGAAAGGCAGAATAATCGTTGATGAGGGCGCGAAAAAAGCGCTTGCCATTGGGCATAAAAGCCTTTTAACCTCGGGCATTACGGGAAAAGAAGGTGCTTTCAGGGCCGGAGACGTAATAGGCATAGCCGGCCCCCGGGGGAGAGAATTCGCCAGGGGGCTTGTGAACTATTCTTCAAAGGAAATTGAAAGGATTAAGGGCCTTAAAACAAGTGAAATAGAATCGGCCCTGGGATATAAAGACCATGATGAGGCCGTACACAGGGACAATCTTGTTATCTTATGAGACTTAAAAAAGAAATAATAAAGATCGCCGAAGAGGCCAAATCCGCCTCAGGGCCCCTTGCCCTGTTGAAAACGGAAATCAAAAATAGTGTTTTAAAAGCGATGGCCGTGTCCGTAATCAGATCAAAAGCGCGTATTCTAAGGGCGAACCAAAAGGATATGAGGCGTGCCAAATCAAAAAGACTTTCAGGGGCATTAATGGACCGCCTCAGGCTTACGGGGAAAAGAATAAACGCGATGGCTGATTCCCTTTCGGCTGTCGCGAAACTCGAGGACCCGGTCGGCGCCCTGGAAAAACTTGTAAAAAGGCCGAACGGTCTTTTGATAGGGAAAAAAAGGGTTCCGATAGGCGTTATCGCCGTAATATACGAATCCAGGCCGAATGTAACCGCGGATTGCGTCGCCTTATGCTTTAAATCAGGAAATAGCCTCATTTTAAGAGGCGGACGGGAAGCTATAAATTCAAATATTGCGATATTTGATGCTTTAAACAGCGTCGCGGTAAAGCGCGGTATTCCAAAAGGGTCTATTAACCTTATAAGGACGACCGACAGAAAAGCGGTCGATGTTTTGCTGGGCGCCGAAGGCATTATCGACGTAATAATACCGAGGGGCGGAGAATCGCTGATAAAAGAGGTATCAAAAAAGTCACGAATACCGGTTATTAAACACTATAAGGGCGTCTGCCATGTGTATGTAGACGAATACGCGGAGTTAAACATGGCGGAATCTATTTCTTATAACGCCAAAGTCCAGCGTCCCGGTGTGTGCAACGCGATGGAGACGCTCCTTGTTCACAAAGATGCTGCCGCCAGATTTCTCCCGGGAATTTACGATAAACTCATAAGCGCCGGCGTTGAGATAAGGGGTTGCGCGCTTACGCGCAGGATACTTAAAAAGCGTAAAATCGCTGCCGCGAAGAAAGCGGACTGGTCTACCGAATACCTGGATCTTACGCTTTCCATAAAAATTGTGGAATCAATAGAAGAGGCGATTAACCACATAAATAAATACGGAACATCTCATTCAGACGCGATCGTTACTGAAAATTACGAGCACGCGATGAAATTTCTTGACAGGGTGGACTCAAGTTCCGTCTACGTTAACGCCTCAACCAGATTTACCGACGGTTATGAGTTCGGCAAAGGCGCGGAAATAGGTATAAGCACCGATAAAATCCATGCTCGCGGCCCTGTGGGACTGGAAGAATTAACAACGTATAAGTACATAATATTTGGGGATGGCCAGATTCGCGAATAAACGTATCGGAATATTGGGCGGCGCGTTTAATCCCGTGCATAACGGACACATCCATATGGCTTTGTATGCCCTTGAAAAGCTGCGCCTGAACAGGGTCGTATTTGTCCCGGCCGGGGCCCCGCCGCATAAGAAAATATGCTCGGGTACGAGCGCGCGGGACAGGCTCGGGATGCTTTTTCTGGCTATAGCCGGCAGAAAAAAATTCGAGATATCCCGGTACGAATTAAATAATAAAGGTGTTTCTTATTCCGTAAAAACGGCCGCGTATTTCAAAAAAAAATACGGAAAAAATGCAAAACTTTTTTTTCTGATAGGGGCCGATAGCGCAGCCGGGCTTTCGGACTGGAAAAAAATCGGCACTTTGAGGAAAATCGTGCGTTTTGCCGTTATGCCGCGCCCCGGCTATACAATTCCCCCGGCATTGAAGGGGGCCATAAAACTGAACATGCCGAAAAAAAACGTTTCTTCGACGGCAATCAGGGGCCTGGCCAAGAAACGCAAAGAAATAAAACGCTTAGTGCCCCCTGAAGTCGAAAAATATATAAGAAGAAAAAAATTATACAGGTAATGAGAACATTTTTCTCTTTGGCTTGAAATTGAGCGGATTATGTGCTACACTTGGTGAAACAAAGGAGGTGTTGTGATGGCAGAAATGGAATTTTTTGATGTGAAGACAAAAAAGAAGTTCAAGACAGGGGATTTCAGGGTAGTGGAGAAAAAGGGGCGTTTTTTCGCGGTAGCCAAGTCCCAGGAAGGCACTCATGAGTGCTGGAGAGTTATGTCAAAAGACGCGGCCGCGAAATTGAAAAAATAAGTTCCGCGATAGCTTTAAAATAGGCGAAGCAAGCATAGAGCCCGTAAATAAAGCAAAACTGATCAGAGACGCCGCAGCAAGCAAAAAGGCGCGGTCCATCGTAATAATGGACATGCGCTCTGTTTCAAACGCTACTGATTATTTCGTTATTTGCAGCGCGCCTTCGACAAGAAGGGTGCAGGCGATAGCGGAAGCTATTCTTGAGGCGCTTGAGAAAAAAGGCCTCAAGAAATGTCATATCGAAGGAAAAAAAGAGGCTCTCTGGGTGTTGATCGACTACGGCGATGTCATGGTTCACGTATTTTACGAGGACTTGAGAAAATTTTATGACCTGGAACGGCTGTGGTACGACGCACCCAAAGAGTATTTTTCTCACCGATGCGAATCACACTAGTACAAAAAACCCTGATAGACGCCATAGAGAAAGCGCTTGAGAAAGTTTCCGAAAAAATCCCGCCGAGGGGCCTGCCTGAACGATTTAAGATTGAACTTGAGGTACCCAGGGACCGCGCGCACGGCGATTTTACCGCCAACACGGCGCTTCGCCTGGTAAAATATTTTTCCGTGAACCCCGTCATCCTGGCAGGCGCCATAAAGGATGAGCTGGAAAAGCCTGAACTGAAAAACCTTTTCGCGGACAGTATAGGCGAAATCGAGGTTTTACCGCCTGGTTTTCTCAATTTTCGGCTTAGCAAACCGTATCTCTATAAGACGCTTTCAGGTATTTTAAAGAAAAAGGATGGGTTCGGGCGCGTGTCTTCCGGCAGGGGCGTGAATATTAACATGGAATTCGTTAGCGCAAACCCCACGGGCCCGCTTACCGTAGCGCACGGCCGCCAGGCCGCGGTCGGCGAGGCGCTAAGCCGCATATTGAAATTTTACGGCTGTGATGTTCACAAAGAATATTTTATAAACGATGTAGGTACACAGATTGACATCCTCGGAAAGTCCATTTATGGCCGCTATTTAGCCATGAACAAAACCCTTGCCGCTTTTCCCGAAGACGGCTATCATGGCGAATACATAAGGGGGATAGCCGGCGAATTAAATAAGAAATACGGGAAAAAATTCGTTGGCGCCAAAGACGCGGATTTGAGGTTTATCGCGCAATTCGGCGCGGAACGCATATTGAAAGGCATAAAATCGGATCTCAGGAAATTCGGCGTCTCTTTCGATAAATGGTTCAGCCAGAAAAATCTTTCGCGAAAAGTCGTAATGGACGCGCTGAAAAAACTTAGGGATAAGGGCTGCATATACGAAAAAGACGGCGCGACATGGTTTAAATCCACCTTATTCGGCGATGATAAGGACAGGGTTGTCGTAAAAAGCGACGGATCCTTTACGTACCTGGCCCCGGACATCGCTTATCATCTCAATAAATATCGCCGTAGATTCCGGCGTCTCGTAAATATATGGGGCCCGGATCACCACGGCTACATACCGAGATTGAAGGCGTCGGTCGAGGCGCTTGGATATTCGGCGGACAGCGTATCGATTCTTATCGTGCAACTTGCCACGCTTTACCGTGACGGCAGGGCCCTATCCATGTCCACGAGAAAAGGGGAATTTATCACCCTGAACGAGGTGATGAACGAAGTCGGGTGCGATGTTACAAAATTCTTCTTCCTTATGCGTAAACTTGACAGCCACCTGGATTTTGACCTGGAAGTGGCCAAGAAAAATTCTATGGATAATCCGGTTTATTACATTCAATATGCGCACGCGCGCATCGCGTCTATTTTAAAGTTCAGCGTCAAGGCGAAAGATAAGATCGAAAATGCCAGGTTAAGCGCTGAGCTTCTTGACAAAGCGGAGGAAATCCGTATTTTGCGGGCACTTTGCCAGTTTCCGCTGGTTATAGAAAAAAGCGCGGTTGCGCTTGAGCCATACAGGATAGTCGAATACCTGAACGAGCTGGCGAAGATGTTCCACAGTTTTTACACAAAACACAGGGTTGTTCTGGATTCCGACCCGGCGCTTACAAGGGCGCGCCTCACGCTTGTTAAGGGCGTAAAAACGGTTCTCGCCAATGGCCTTCGCCTCCTCGGCATTTCTCTCCCCGAACGGATGTAGGGGCAACCCCGCGGCGTTTCAATTCCCTCAAGCGCGATAAGCTACAGGCGTTTATTTTCAGGTTTAAGGAAGTGATTTGCTTTTTCGTTTTTTTGCGGTAGAATAAAGATATGTTTGAAGCGCTGAAGATATATAAAGGGCAGACGATCAAACTAGAGGAGACGTATAAGACCCTGACGGAATTCGGTTATACGCGTGTCGGCGCGATAACCGAGGAAGGGGATTTTAGCGCAAAGGGAGAAAATATTTTTATTTTTCCGGTTACGTTTGAATACCCCATCCGCATCGAATTATTTCACGATAAAGTCGAAAGCATAAAAACCGTTGATATCGTGTCATACAGGGGTATTTCCGAGCATGAAATGGTTATGGTTTTACCTATAACAGGCATGCTAAGGAAGCGTAAATACAGCCCGTCGAAGGCCCATAAAGAAACGGATCCGATCAATTCATTTGTTGATATTGAACCTTCCGATTATGTTGTTCACGTTGACTATGGAATCGGCAGGTATTTGGGCTTTGAACGCCTGAAGAAAAAAAACAGCTTCGCGGAGCACCTGGCCATAGAGTACAAAGGCGGGGATAGGCTTTATGTGCCGCTGGACGATTTAAACAAGGTCCAGAAGTATCTTGGCTTCGCGAAGAAGCCGCATAAATTATACAGGATAGGCAGCCGCAAGTGGTCTTTGACGAAAGAACGCGCGAGAAAAGGCATTAAAACCGTGGCAATGGAAATCCTGGAAATTCAGGCAAAGAGAAATACGATGAAGGGATTCGCGTATTCAGAGGATACGGATTGGCAGAAGGCCCTGGAAAAAGCGTTTCCTTACCGGGAAACAAAAGATCAGACGGAAGCGACCGTTCGGGTAAAGGCTGACATGCGGCAGACCAGGCCAATGGACCGTCTTCTTTGCGGTGACGTGGGATACGGCAAGACAGAGGTGGCGTTGAGGGCCGCTTTCAAGGCCTGTATGGATAACAAGCAGGTGGCGATTCTCGTGCCTACGACGATTCTGGCGGAGCAGCATTACTCGACATTTACCGAGCGCATGAAAGAGTTTCCGGTGAATATCGGAATGCTCTCCAGGTTTCGGACCAGAATGGAACAAAAAAATATCCTCCAGGGCGTTTCTTCGGGATCGATTGACATAATAATCGGTACGCATAGGCTGCTTTCCGGTGACGTAATCTTCAAGGATCTCGGCCTTGTTATCATAGACGAAGAACAGCGTTTTGGCGTAAAGCACAAAGAAAAGCTGAAATATTTCAGGCTCGTTGTAGACGTGCTTACCCTGACCGCTACGCCTATACCGCGCACCCTGTATCTTGCCCTTATGGGGGGAAGAGACATTTCCGTCATAGATACGCCGCCGCTGGAAAGGCTGCCTGTTAAAACATATATTTCGGAATTCAAGGAAGGGGTTATCGCATCCGCCGTTAAAAAAGAAATAAAGAGAAAGGGCCAGGTTTATTTTGTGCACAACAGGGTGGAGGGGATCGGGAAGGTCGCGGCGCGGCTGAAAAAAATGTTCCCGCTGGCGCGCATTACCACGGCACACGGCAGAATGAAAGAAAAAGGGCTCGAAAAAACTATGTCTGAATTTGTAAAAGGAAATATCGATATTCTTGTCTGTACCACTATTATTGAATCAGGTATCGACATACCGAACGCCAATACAATTTTTATTAACAGGGCCGACATGTTCGGCCTTGCGGATCTTTACCAGCTTCGCGGAAGGGTCGGGAGATTCAACAGGCGCGCTTTTTGCTATCTGGTTGTAGACAGAATCGAGGCCCTGACAGGGGAAATGAAAAAGCGGCTTCACACGATAAAAAAATATCAGGAACTTGGATCCGGATTTAAAGTTGCCATGCAGGACCTTCAGATAAGGGGCGCCGGAAATCTGCTCGGCACCCAACAGCATGGTTTTATAGAAAGCATCGGATTTGATTTGTATTGCAGGCTGTTAAGGGACGCTATTGAATCCAGCAAGCGGGGGATTCGGCATACCCGCGGAGGCCCGCCGCCAAACAGGTATTCTTGATGATAATGCGGGAATTCCGCTTGCATACGTGAACCTATTGTGGTATTATGCTTTTATGAGAAACAACATACGTGTTTTTTTATCGCTGGCGGTCGCGGTGTCTCTTGCCGGCTGCGCCGGAAAAAATGATGGAGAGATTTTGGCGCGCATAGACGAAAAGTATACGATCACGGTTGGGGACCTTAACAACCGCATATCAAAGTTGCCTGCGCGCTACCAGGAAGCGATAAAAAAGAACAGAAAAAAATTCCTGGAAGAGGTTATTGTGGATACTCTTCTATACAACGAAGCCCTCAAACAGAAGCTTGATGACGAAGAGGAAGTCAGGCAGGTAGTGGAAGAAGCCAGAAAAAAGATTTTGATAGCGCGCCTTTTGCAGAGCGATGTCGAGGGCGAGATAGAAATCGGCGAAACGGAAATTGACGATTATTACGCCGCGAATAAGGAAAAGTTCGCGATGCCGGAGGTGTTTCGCGCTTCTCACATACTTGTAAGGACCGAGGCCGAAGCGGGGGATATCCGGCGAAAACTTTCCGAAGGGGTGAATTTCGAAGAGCTGGCGCGCGAGCATTCAATCGACCCGAGCGGGAAAATCGGCGGTGATATAGGATTTTTTACAAAAGGACAGCTGGTGCCGGAAATCGAGGAAGCGTGTTTTGACATGAGCCCCGGGGACATTTCCGGTGTGGTTAAAACGAAGTTTGGCTACCACGTTGTGAAGCTTACCGAGCGTAGAGACCCCCGGATAAAAGAGCTTGCCGAGGTTCGCGATACCATAAGGCAAACGCTGACAAGGCTGAAAAAAAGAATGCTTTTTCAGGCTTATGTGGCAAAACTTAAAGAAAAATCGACGATTTACGTTAATGATAAGCTGTTGAATAAGATATCTGATCAGGAAAAGCCGGCCGAAAAGACGCAAGGCTAACATGCCCCGCAAAAAAAGATTTTTTCTAACCGTTTTACTTCTATCTTTTCTTCTCTTAAAAGCCGACGCCCGCTGCGAGGTCGTGGACAAGGTGCTGGTCGTTGTAAATGACGAGATAATCACGCAGGGCGAAATAAACCGGGTTTTTATGCCGATTTACGCCCAGTACGCAAATTTGTATACCGGCGAGGAATTGACGCGGAAGCTCGATGAGGCATGGAAAAATGTTATGGAGAGGCTGGTCCATGATAAACTACTTTTAAGCGAAGCCAGGAGAAGGAAAATAGAGGTTGATGACAGGGAAGTGGAGGCGAAGATAGACGAGGTGAGGGCGCGTTTCCCGGGTGAAAAAGAATTCGAACAGGCGCTTGCGGAGGAAAACGTCGTTTTAAAAGATCTTGAGAGGAAATTCAGGGAACGGCTTATGACGGATCGGCTCGTTGAACTGGAACTTCGAAAGGATATTTTGGTTACGCCGAACGAAATTCTGCTTTACTATAAAGAGAATAAGGAAAAGTTTAAGGAGCCCAAAAAAATAAAACTAAGCGCCATTCTTATCAGGGCGGGGGAGAACCGTTCTGAAGAGCGGGCCGGTGCCCTGTCAGGGGAAATTTTAGAACGGATCAAAAAAGGAGGGGATTTCGGCAGCCTCGCGAAACAATATTCGGAAGGACCCTACAGCTCTTACGGCGGCGACATGGGGTGGGTTGAAGAAGGGGAGCTGATGGGGCGTATAAACGACCTTGTTTTCAGCCTGGATGAAAAGCAGGTTTCGACGATCCTGAAGACGAATTTGGGATTTCATATTTTCAAAGTTGAGGAAAAAAAGCCCGCCCGGGAAATGAAATTTCATGAGGCGAAAAAACAGATCGAACACATTTTATATAACGATAAAACACAGAAAAAAATAAAAAATTGGGTCGACCGCCTGAAAGAAGATGCATATATCGCGTTCAAGTAGAAAAAAAGTTGTTATAACCGCGGGTGATCCTTCGGGAATCGGCCCAGAGATAATCCTGAAAACGCTTGCCAGCCCGTCAATAACGAAAAAAATTATTCCGGTAGTTGTAGGCGACATGGAGGCCTTCCGTAAGGCCGCCGGGTCTACGGGAAAAGTTTTTCCGGACACGGTTAAATTCATGGACCTGAAGAATGTCCCGCCCGCGAAATTTAAATTCGGACGAATCAAGGCATTATTCGGCGCCGCGTCAGTTGAATATATTCTGGCGGGGCTGGCGTTGGTTAAAATCATGAAAGGCGCCGCGCTTGTTAACGCCCCTATTAACAAAGAAGCGATAAACAGGGCCGGTTTCAGGTTCACGGGCTGCACGGAACTTTTAGCTTTTCTCACGGGATCAAAAAACGTTACAATGATGCTCGCGGGGGGCGACTTGCGGGTAAGCCTGGTAACGCGGCATGTTTCTTTGCGAAATGTACCCGGAAACCTGACGCGTAAAAAAATTATCCTGACAACACAAAACACCTATTATGCGCTCAAAAAAATTTTTGGCATACAAAAACCGCGCATTGGCATAGCGGCCCTTAACCCCCATGCCGGGGAAGGGGGTTTTCTGGGAAAAGAAGAGAAGGCGATGATCTCGCCCGCGGTAAAATTTATTAGAAAAAAAATTAAAGGCGTAAGCGGGCCGTATCCGGCGGATACGCTTTTTTACAAGGCCCGGAGAGGTGTTTTTGACGCGGTTATATGCATGTATCATGACCAGGGCCTTATACCGCTCAAGATGGCGGCATTTGAAAAAGGCGTTAACATAACTTTAGGGCTTCCCTTCATACGCACCTCACCAGGCCATGGCACGGGTTTCGATATTGCTGGAAAAAATAAGGCGGATCCCTCATCATTGATAGAGGCAATAAAAATCGCGGCGAAAATAAGTTGATTACAGCCTCTGGTATTCCGCCTGTCATATTATTTCATCATGAGCGGTTCTCCGGTACCGTCTTGCCGCAGGCAGGCGGACGGTATTTCCGGAGATCTTAAACCCGGGCGCCTTAAATTTTATGCTGACAAAAAACGAGTTAAAAGTATTGTGGCGCAAAGCCGGTTTTCGCCCCCTTAAGCGAATGGGGCAGAATTTTCTCATTGATAAGAATGTAAAGGATAAGATCCTCCGCAATGTCAAAATAGGCCCGGATGACACCGTTCTTGAGATAGGGCCGGGTTTCGGTGAAATGACGTCGGGCCTCGCCGAACGTGCGAAACGGGTTGTCGCAGTTGAAAAAGATAAAAAAATCGCCGGTTGCCTGAAAAAAGATATTAAACTTCCGGGCAATGTAAGCCTTATCGAAGGAGATTTCCTGGAAGTTGATATCAAAAAGCTGGCTGCCGAAAAAAAAATTATCGTTTACGGAAATCTTCCGTATTACGCCACAACCCCGATACTCGAGAGGCTTTTTAACAATATAACGCGGCTGAAAAACATATATCTTATCGTACAGAGGGAAGTGGCGCGCCGGATCGCGGCCCGGCCCGGCTCGAAAGAAATCGGCCGGCTGAGCATGTACGCGCAATATTACACCGATCCGGGCAAAGCATTCACGATCTTCAGGGGCTGCTTTTATCCTGTTCCGAAAGTGGAATCCGTATTTTTAAACCTTGAAATACCCGGGGAGAAAAAAATTACCGTCAAAAATGAGAAGCTGCTTTTCAAAGTCATAAAAACCGCTTATGGCCAAAGGCGAAAAACCGTTTTAAACTCGCTTGCCAAGCTGGGTATTGAAAAAAAGATGCTTTTGCCGTTAATGAAGTCAGCGGGGATAAACCCGCGTTCGCGGCCCGAGGAGATATCACTTCAAGAATTCGCCTGTCTTACCCGCGCCATGGCGGGTGGGCGAAAAACGGAAAAATATCCTGGCGGCGGCGCTTCTTTGAATTGACAATTCACCCCTCCTATGGTAATTTAAGTATATGGCGGACAAAAAAACGATTGACGATAAAACCGTAAAGCGGGTTTCCGTGCTTTCGCGTATCAACCTGACAGAGGGGGAGCTGGGTATTTACAGGACGCAGATTGCGGACATACTTGGTTACGTTAGCAAGCTGAACGAATTAGATACCTCGAAAATTTCTCCTACAAGCCATCCCCTGAAGGACCTCAGGAACGTATTTCGTAAAGATGCCGCGAAGAAATCTCTTACCGCGGAAGAGGCGCTTCAAAACGCGCCTAAGCGGAAAGATGATTTTTTCAGCGTGCCGAAGATAATCGGATAACATGGAAATTAAATCCTGCCTGAAGAGAATCGGCGCTATTAACAAAAAACTGAACGCCATAATTTACCTCAATAGCCTTGCCGGCAAAGGCGTGCCGATCGCGATAAAAGACAATATTTGCGTAAAGGGTGAGCCGACCACATGCGGCTCTAAAATATTAAAAGATTTTAAACCGCCTTACGACGCGTACGTTATCAGGAAATTGAGAGACGCGGATTTCGCGCTTATAGGCAAGACCAACATGGATGAGTTCGCGTTTGGTTCTTCGTGTGAAACATCCTGTTACGGCCCGACCCGAAATCCATGGGATCCGGAAAGGATACCCGGGGGTTCAAGCGGCGGTTCTGCGTGTGCCGTCGCGGCCGGAATGGTTCCAATGGCGCTGGGTTCCGATACGGGTGGATCCATAAGGCAGCCCGCCGCGCTTTGCGGAATCGTGGGCATGAAGCCCACTTACGGAAGGGTTTCGCGTTATGGCCTGATCGCTTTTGCCTCAAGCCTTGACCAGATCGGCCCCCTGACAGGTAATGTAACCGATTGCGCCAGGCTCCTCAATATAATTTCCGGATACGATGAAATGGATTCGACTTCCGCGAAGGTTCCGGTCCCGGATTTTACAAAATCACTTGTACCCGACATTAAAAAAATTAGAATAGGCGTGCCGAAAGAGTATTTTCCCGAAGGCGGCATTGACCCGGATGTAAAAAAAGCCGTTTCAAATTCCAGGGATGTCCTAAAAAGCATGGGCGCCGAAATTGTCGATATAAGCCTTCCGCATACACGCTACGCCGGAAGTTGCTATTATATCATAGCGCCGGCCGAGGCGAGTTCCAATCTTGCCCGTTTTGACGGTGATCAGTATGGCTTGAGAGAGGAAGCCGATAATATAATCGACATGTATACCGGGACGCGCACAAAAGGATTCGGCGAAGAGGTCAAAAGACGCATATTACTGGGAACATATTCGCTTTCCAGCGGTTATTACGATGCCTACTACTTGAAAGCGATGAAGGTAAGGACAATGATTAAAAATGACTTCATGGAAGCCTTCAAGGTATGCGACTCTATTTTGACTCCTACATCCCCCACGCCGGCTTTTAAAATAGGCGAAAAATCCGGTGACCCTCTCAGCATGTATCTTTCAGATGTATTTACGATACCCGCTAACCTGGCGGGTATTCCGGCGTTGTCCGTACCGTGCGGATTCACGAAAAATAATTTACCCATCGGCTTGCAGTTACTCGCAAGGCCATTCGCCGAAGAAATTCTCTTAAGAATTGCATACACATTTGAGCGGAATACGGAATTCCACAAACGTAAACCTAAGATATGAATGATTACGAGATTGTAATTGGCCTGGAGGTGCATGTTCACCTTTTAACGGAAAGCAAGGCCTTTTGCGCGTGCAGCACTAAATTTGGCTTAAAACCGAATAGCTCCACGTGCCCGGTGTGCCTTGGCCTTCCCGGATCATTACCGGTTCTAAACGAAAAGGCGTTTTTTTACTCTTTAAAGGTGGCGCTTGCGCTGGATTGTGAAATACAGGGTTTAATTAAATTTGACAGAAAAAACTATTATTACCCCGACCTGCCGAAAAATTTTCAGATATCACAATACGATAAACCCCTGGCTTATGCCGGTCGCGTTGAAATTGAACATGGCGGCGAAAAAAAGGAGATAAGGATCAACAGGGTGCACCTTGAGGAGGATGCCGGAAAATTGATTCATGACCCCGGAAAAGGCGCCAGCTACATAGATTTAAATCGCGCGGGCGTGCCGCTTCTTGAAATCGTAACCGAACCGGATATGCGTTCGCCGGAACAGGCCTGCGCCTATCTCCAGGCCCTAAAGGCGATATTGCTTTATCTCGGGGTGTCTAACTGCAATATGGAGGAGGGAAGCCTGCGATGTGACGCAAACATATCCGTAAGGCCGAAAGGCGAAAAAAAACTTGGCGTAAAAACCGAACTGAAAAACATGAATTCATTCAAGGCGGTGAGGGAGGCGCTTTCCTATGAAGCGAAAAGACAAACCGAATTATTAAAAAAAGGGAGAAAGTTGGCGCAGGAAACGAGACTCTGGAATGAGGCAGAGGCAAAAAGCGTTGCCATGAGAACGAAAGAGGAAACCCATGACTATCGTTATTTTCCCGAACCCGACCTGACGCTTTTTACGGTTGAGAAAACCACGGTAGATAAGGTAAGAGGTGAATTACCTGAACTGCCGCGGGCAAAAAAGAAACGTTTTATCTCGGAATACGCGATCGGTGAATACGCCGCGGACCTATTAGCGCGTGACATAAAAACGGCGAACTTTTTTGAAGAAACGGCCCGTCTCGTGAATAGCCCGAAAGAAATAGCGAACTGGTTGCTGGGCGATGTTACCTCGATCCTGAAGGAGAGAAAAAGCTCTTTTGACGGGTCGACTTTTAAGCCCGCCCATCTGGCTGAAATCATAAAATTGATCAAATCGGAAAAGATTACCGGAAAGATAGCCAAAGAGATCCTGCCGGAAGTTTTTAAAACCGGCGAGGCGCCGAAAAAAATCATGGAAAAAAAAGGCCTTAAGCAGATAAGGGATTCCGGTGAGCTTACCCCCCTGATTGAGCGTGTTATAGCCGAAAATGAAAAATCCGTGAGCGACTACAAAAAAGGAAAAAAAGCCGCCCTTACTTTTCTTGTCGGCCAGGTTATGCGCAAGACCCGCGGTAAGGCAAACCCGCAGAAGGTTAACGAGATCCTCGGTAAAAAATTAGAACATTAGCGCTCGAGGCGCGGTATGAAAGAGAGATTTGGAATATGCCCGGGTTGAAAGGTATACGTAAAAAAATAATAATTTGCGTTTTTATGATTACTTTCGCCGCCTGTCTCGGTTGCGCGAACGGCAGCGCCGCGGGCGGGGATAATGAACTTTATGAACAGGTGGAGCTCTTTTCCGATGCGGTAACGATTGTCCAGTCGGATTACATTGAGGGAGTGGAGCCGAAGAAACTTGTATACGGCGCGCTTGAAGGAATGATTTCCTCTCTGGACGGATACAGCCAGTTCATGGATCCCGAAACCGTCGGGGAGTTGAAGGTTGAGACAAAAGGCGAATTCGGCGGCCTTGGGCTCGAAATAGGCATAAGAGACGGTATTTTGACGGTTATAGCGCCTCTGGATGGCACACCCGCCGGGAAGGCGGGACTGAAAACCGGGGATAAAATAGTCAGCATAGACGGTGAATCAACAAGGGATATTAAACTCATGGATGCGGTAAAAAAACTGCGCGGAAAACCCTTTACAGAAGTTGATCTTACGATCCTGCGTGAGGGCGAGGAAAAATTACTGTACTTTACCGTTGAACGCAATATCATTAAGCTCAAAAGCATAAGCGATTCAAGGATAGTTGATCGCAAGATCGGATATATACGGCTTACGGAATTTCAGGAAAAAACACCGCGTCAGCTCAAAACAAAGTTAAAGGAACTTGAAAAAGGCGGCATGCAGGCGTTGATTCTTGACCTGCGCAATAATCCCGGCGGCCTCTTAGACGTATCCGTAGAAGTCGCCGAAACATTTTTGCCTAAGGGCGCGATCGCGGTTTCTCTGAAAAGCCGTCTTCCCGGACAAAACAAGGTTTTTAAATCGCGCGGAAAGAAAAAATTTCTGGGTTTTCCCATGGTGGTCATAGTAAACGGCGGTTCGGCAAGCGCCTCGGAAATCGTGGCGGGGGCGCTTCAGGACAACGGCAGGGCTATAATTCTGGGTTCCACGACATTTGGCAAGGGTTCAGTTCAGACGGTTATTCCGCTTAATGATGGTTCGGCGGTGAAGCTTACAACAGCGGGTTACTATACACCCGGCGGCCGAGTGATAAGCGATAAAGGTATAACTCCGGATGTGGTGGTGGACTTTAAGCCGGAACCGGATAAGGAAACCAAAAAAAATGAGGATGACATTTTTAACAAAATGGAGAACAAACCGGAACCGGAAACCAAAATACCAAATGATAATCAAATGCAAGCCGCAGTGGATATGTTAAAGGGAATCCTGATATACAACGGCCCCGGCAGGGAATCCTCTGATACGCGCAGATAAAAAATTAGTTGTTTGATTTTTTAAGGAAATGAAGGTATACTAAAAGATGGTCACTTTGGGAATAGAAACATCCTGCGACGAAACGGCGGCAGCCGTGGTTAACGCAGGGCGGGCGTTGTCTAATGTTGTGAGCTCAAGCGTTCCGCTTCACGAAAAATACGGCGGCGTAATTCCCGAAATCGCATCAAGGTTTCACATTGAATATATCAATAAGGTGACAAAAAAAGCTTTGAAGAAAGCCGGGAAGCGCCTTAAAAATCTTGAGCTGATAGCCGTTACTGAGGGGCCCGGGCTTCCCGGCTCTCTTATAGCCGGTAAGGCGTACGCGGCAGCGCTCGCTTATTCGCTGGGAATACCGCAAATGCCCGTAAATCACTTAACGGCCCATCTGTTTGCTAATTTTGTGGCCGGCAAACCCTCTTCGCCGCGGTTTCCTTTTGTCGGCGCGGTTGTTTCGGGAGGCCATACGAACATATTTATTTGCAGGTCGTTCAGGGATTTTGAACTTATCGGAAGAACCAGGGACGACGCGATCGGCGAGGCACTTGATAAAGTGGCGAAGATCATGGGCATCGGATACCCCGGCGGCCCGGCAATCGAAAAATACGCCGGCAGATTTGCAAAAAAATCGCCTTTTAATTTTCCGCGCGCATACCTGGAAAAGGATTCTTTTGATTTCAGCCTGAGTGGGATAAAAACCGCCGTTTTTTATTACGTAAAAAGCGCGAGATTGTCACGGGGGGAAATTTCCAGGATTTCATGGTCATTCCAGGAGGCGGTTTTTGATGTTTTAACGGAAAGGCTTGTAAGGGCGTGCAGGAAATTCGGCCTAAAAAAAATTGTGCTCGGGGGCGGCGTCATTTCGAACAAAAGGCTGCGCGCGAAACTTGGGTCCGCCTGTGGCAGGATAGGGCTTAAACTTTTTTATCCGCCGCGGGCGTTATGCCTTGATAATGCGGCGATGGTTGCGGGTTTAGGGGAAGCGTTGTATCAAAACAGATCAAGGGGGTAGAAAATGGGGTTAAGAAGAAATAGGGAAGAGTCGAAAGAAAAAATTCTTGATGTGGACGCCAGCATGCAGGGAACGCTCGCGTTTAAAGACCCTGTAAATCTGCGTATTAACGGTAAGTTCGAAGGCAAGCTCCAGACAAAAGGTAGCCTGACGATAGGGGAACACGCGGTTGTGAAAGCGGACATAACCGGTGAAAGTATTGTCATAGCCGGTAAGGTCGACGGTGAGATTTCGGCCGAAAAACTGATTCAAATGATTGCGCCGGCGCGCGTTGTGGGAGACATAAAAACCCCTGTTTTGAGCATTGAGGAAGGAGCCGTACTGGAGGGATATTGCAACATGGTGCGCGGCGGAAAATCCCCGGAAAGCGGCATTGTAACGCTTACGATCGATGAGGTCGCAAAATATCTCGAGATAGATAAGGACATGGTGCGGGAGTGGGCCGATACAGGCAGGCTGCCGGCCGTTAAAGACGGTTCGAAGTGGAAATTCGAAAAAAACAAAATCGAAAGCTGGCTTACGAGTGAAAAAATAAAATAAAATGCCGGAAAAACTTTTAACATTAAACGAAACATCCGCGTTTCTTGGTATTTCTGAAGGGGATGTCAAAAAACTGGTGCAAAAAGGCGAGCTTCCCGCTTATAAAGTGGGGGGGCGTTTCCTGCGTTTTCGCAAAGAACAAATCGAGGCCATTCAAAATGAAATCAAAACCAGGCGCGAAGGGTTTCGTGAAATTGAACGCGAAAAAGAGTTTTCGCGAAAAAGCGGGGAAGCGGTTTATTACGAATCTTTTGCCGATAGAATTGCCGATTTTTTTTATTTCAACGATTTTTATATTATAGCCGCGGTGATAGCGCTTTTGATATTGTGGGTTATTTTTAAATAGTCCGCGGCGGTAGAAGGGGTATGGGGCGCATGAGGCTTTATAAGGGCCGGGTTTGTGTCGTTTTTTTTGTTTTTTTCGCGTGCGGAATTCATCTTTTCGCGGACACGGTCAAACTGAGAAACGGCGGGGATATCAGGGGGATTGTTGTGGAAGAATACAGGGACAGGGTTATTGTGTCTACCCATGAGGGGGAAAAGGAAATCTTCAGAAAAAATATCCTCGATATTCTGTATGACCTTCCCGAGCAAAATCTGCTGAAACTTGGCGACGCCTGCATGGGGCGGCGTGAATACGAAAAAGCCTATTTCTATTACGAGAAAGCCCATTACGCTAATCCGTCGAACCGGAACGCGCGCGATAAGATGAATTATGTTATGGGGCATCTTTTCCGAAAACGCGAACGGGGCAAGGAAGCTGATGTAAAGAGGAGAAAGGATTTTGAAATCTGGCCGCAGGCGGAGAAATTTGAGGAGGATGGCCTGGAAAATCGTCTCGAAGACGTTATCGGGGTAAAATTAAATGTGAAAAAAAACCGTATGACAATAACGAGCGTACGCAATCCCTCGGTGGCGTACAAGGCAGGTTTGAGAGAAAACGATGCCCTGATTTCCGTGTGGGGGCGCCTTACCGGATATATGTCCACGGAAAATGTCGCGCAAATTTTGATGAATGAAAGTTTCGGAGAGATTAAAATCGAGATTGAACGTGAAGTAATCATAGAAAAAGATAAACGTTCCGGCAAACCCTACAGGTCTATTTTAGGCGCCGGACTTATTATGTCCGTAGAGGGTTTAACCGTTTCAGGCGTGGCGCCCGGGGGGAAAGCCGAAGAGGCCGGCTTAAAGAGCGGGGATTTTATTACCGCGATTGACGGAATTTCGACCCGTTATATGCCTCTTAAAAACGCGATAAAAATGCTAGAGGATCCAAAACATGAAAGTATAGCGTTTACCGCAAAGCGTGAAGTAACTATTTGGAGGAAATAGCATGAGACAGAAGTTTCACAGGCGAAGTCACTATATTATTAAAAAAGAGTTCCAGCTAAAATACGTAGGCCTTATTGTGGCAGTCATGCTTTTAAGCGCGCTGATCTCCGGGTATACTATATACTACAATTCATGGGTTCTTCTTGGCAGTAAACTGGCTAATGTGTATCCTCAGGGCATGCTCGTGCAGATTTTCAGGTCCGTGAACACGCGGCTTTTTATCGCCATGATCTTTGTCACGATGCTTTCGGTGGGAATCGGCATAATTGCTTCTCACAGGATAGCGGGCCCGGTTTTTAGAATGATAAGATTTTTAGGCAATGTAACGGCCGGTGACTACAGCCAGAGGATTCACCTGAGAAAAAAGGATGATCTCAAAGATTTGGCCGAGGCCATCAATAAACTTGTGGATAAGTTAGAAAGCGAAAAAAAACCTTGACAAGCGAGATACCTTGTGGTAATTTGCTCCGTAAGACATGATACCCTTCCTAGTTTATTAACCGAGTAGTCAAATCAGATGTTATAATCCATGTCCGATAAATCAAACAAAAAGCTTTTTCTTATTGACGGTAATTCATTCTGCTACAGGGCCTATTACGCCATAAGGCATCTTTCAAACTCAAAAGGGCAGCCCACGAACGCTGTATACGGGTTTATTGTCATGATAAGGAGGATTATCAAGGAAGAAAAACCCGACATGCTTGCGGTTGCGTTTGATCTTAAAGGCCCTACTTTCAGGCATGAAAAATTCAAAGATTACAAAATAACGCGAAAACCCATGCCTGAAGACCTTGTGAGTCAGCTCCCTGTCATAAAAAGGGTTCTTACTGCTTACGGTATACCCATATATGAGGCAAGGGGGTACGAAGCCGATGATGTCCTGGCGACATTAGCGGAAAAATTCCGGAAAATGAACACCATAGATACTTTTATAGTGACGAGCGATAAAGATGCCATGCAGCTTGTGGGAAGCGGCGTGAAGGTTTACAGCCCTCATAAGGAAGGGGTGATTTACGGGGAAAAAGAAGTCAAGGAAAGATTCGGCGTGCCGCCCGGGCGGATGACCGACCTTATGGCCCTAATGGGGGATGCTTCCGATAATATTCCCGGGGTTCCGGGAATCGGGGAAAAGACCGCAGTGGAACTCATGAAAGAATTTAAAAGTCTGGATAACGTGCTTGAGAACGCGCATAAAATAAAAAGCGCGTCAAGAAGAAAAAAAATCGAGGAGTCAAAAGACATGGCTCTTCTCAGCAGGGAACTGGCGACAATCAGGAGGGATGCCCCGATAAAAGTTGATATTAAAAGGCTGGAACGCAGACAACCCGATAAGAAGGCGCTGGCAGAGATTTTTAAGGAACTTGAATTCAGAAAACTTTTAAGTGATATATCTCCGGCAGAAAGGCCTAAAGGCTCTTATCTGATGGTCGATTGCCCGGAAGGCTTTTCGAAGTTCGCGCGTGAACTTAAACAGGCAAAAATATTCGCTTTTGATTTTGAAACGACACATAGCGACCCGATGCAGGCGCGGGCAGTGGGCGTTTCTTTTGCATGGAAGAAAAAAGAGGCGTATTATGTACCATTAAACGCCCTGAAGGGCCTGAATAAAGAAGAGGTTACAAAAACCCTTAAAGCCGTTTTTGAAGATTCCAGTGTTAAAAAAATCGGGCAAAATATAAAATACGATGAGTTGGTCCTTAAAAAAATGGGTATCATCCTGCGGGGCATTGAATTTGACACGATGCTGGCGTCATATCTTCTGAATCCCTCTAAATCAAATCACAACCTGGGCGATATATCATTTGAATACCTCGGTTATTCGAAAAAACCGATTGAGCAGCTTATAGGGAAGGGCAAAAACGCCTTGACCATGGACCGGGTGGATGTCGCAAAGGTGCGTGATTACTGCTGCGAAGACAGTTTGATAGCCTTTGATCTAAAGAGTGTCCTGCAAAAAAAGCTGAAGGAAAAAGAGTTGGAAAAACTTTTTTTTAAGGTTGAGATGCCGCTCGTGGATGTACTTGCCGAAATGGAATTTTGCGGTATTAACGTGGACCTGGCGCATCTGAGGCGGCTTTCCGCGGAAATCGGAAAGAAAATAGAATCCTGTGAAAAAAACGTTTATTCGATGGCCGGAGAAAACTTCAATATCAATTCCCCTAAGCAGCTTCAGGGTATTCTTTTTGAAAAATTAAAAATGCCTGTTATCAAACGCACCAAAACCGGCGCCTCGACGAATGAGGAAGTGCTTAAAATTTTATCCGAAAAAGAGGAGCTTCCCCGTGAAATTCTGCGCTACAGGACTCTCGCGAAATTGAAATCGACATACGCGGATCGCCTTCCCGAACTCGTGAATCCCTTAACAGGCAGAATACACACATCATTCAATCAGACCGTAACCGCTACGGGCCGGCTTTCATCCAGCAACCCTAATTTACAGAATATTCCCATAAAAACCGAGGTGGGAAGGTCTATCAGGAAGGCCTTTGTCGCGGAAAATAAAAAACACCTGATGCTTTCGGCGGATTATTCGCAAATAGAGCTGCGGATTCTCGCCCATCTTTCAGGCGATAAAAACCTGATCGAGGCATTCAGGTCAAATAAAGATATACACGCGTTTACGGCTTCTCTAATCTACGGCCATGAGGAAAAAGACGTAACCGCTGAAATGCGCCAGGCCGCCAAAACGGTGAATTTCGGTATCGTTTACGGCATGAGTGCCTTTGGTTTATCGCGTGACCTTGGGATAGATATCAGCGAGGCGGGAAAATTTATCGATTCGTATTTCGAGCGTTATCCGGGGGTCAAAATTTTTCTGAAAAAAACAATTGAGGAAACGGCTCAAAAGGGATTTGTAACCACGATTCTCGGGAGGCGCCGCTATATTCCGGAAATTAAAAGTGAGAACGCCTCGGTGAGAAACTTTGCTGAGAGGGCAGCCGTTAATACGCCTATCCAGGGTTCCGCCGCCGATCTTATCAAGATGGCTATGATAAATATACACGATAAAATCCGTAATTTTGAAGCGAAAATGATCCTGCAGGTCCATGACGAACTGGTATTCGAGGTGAGCTCGGATGAATTGCGTAAACTCGCGCGTATCGTCAAGGAAAATATGGAAAACGTTATGCCGCTGAGAGTTCCCGTCAGGGTCCGGATCGAATCAGGAAAGAACTGGCTTGATATGGAGAGGGTAAAGATATGACGCTTGTGGGCGTAACAGGGGCTTTTTGCTCGGGAAAAAGCACGGCCTGCGCGTTTTTCCGGGAACTCGGCGCCCGCGTTATAGACGCGGATACAATAGTGCATGATCTATACAGAAATGACAGGGGTGTAAAGCGCCTTGTAAAAAAGAATTTCGGCGGCGCGGTTTTCACAAAAGGAAAAATAGACAGCGCCAAACTCGGCAGGGCTGTGTTTAACGGCAAAAAAAACCTTGAAAAACTTTGCCGCATAGTCCATCCCAGGGTATTAAAAATAATGAGAAAAAAAGCCGGCGCGTCCCGGAAAGCCGTTACGATTCTGGACGCGCCTCTTTTGATTGAAACAGGGTTGTCCGAAGAGGTTGACTGCGTAGTAGTTGTTTCCGCGAACATTAAAATTCGCGTTATCCGGTGCGCGGGCAAAAAATACACAAAAAAGGATATTTGCCTGCGCGAGGCGTGTCAAATGAGCCTTCGCAAAAAGGTAAGACGCGCGGATTTTGTAATAGATAATAACCATTCAAAACAAAAAATGAAGAAAGAGGTTGGGAGGATATGGAAAACGTTAAAACGGAGGTAATCAGAATGCAGAATATCGATATTGAAAAATTGAAGGCAATGAACATGACCGAGTTGAACAAAATCGCCAGGGGCCTTAAAATTAACCAGATAAGCGGGCTAAAAAAGCAGGACCTGATTTTTAAAATTCTGCAGGGAAAGACCGAGAAAGAAGGGCTTATTTTTGGTGAGGGGGTGCTTGAGGTCCTGCCTGACGGTTTCGGATTTTTGAGAAGCCCCAAGTATAATTATTTTCCCTGCCCGGATGATATTTACATCTCACCCTCGCAAATACGAAAATTCAGTTTAAGGACGGGGGATACCGTGAGCGGTCAGATACGGCCGCCGAAAGAAAGCGAAAGATATTTCGCGCTTTTAAAGGTAGAAGCGGTAAATTTTGAAAGGCCCGAAAGCGCTAAAGATAAGATTTTTTTTGATAATCTGACGCCGCTGTATCCGAACGAAAGATACGCACTGGAAACAAAAACGGATGAGATTTCCATGAGGGTAATGGATCTTTTGACGCCGGTCGGAAAGGGCCAGCGCGGGATGATTGTCGCTTCGCCTTACAGCGGAAAAACAGTGCTTCTTCAAAAATTCGCCAATAGCATAAGCACGAATTATCCCGACGCGATCCTGATAGTGCTTCTGATAGATGAAAGGCCGGAAGAGGTTACCGACATGATAAGGTCTGTGAAAGGCGAGGTGGTAAGCTCGACGTTCGATGAACCGGCCGAAAGGCACACGCAGGTGGCTGAAATCGTGCTGGAAAAAGCGAAAAGGCTTGTCGAGCACAAAAAAGACGTGGTAATATTGCTGGATTCAATAACGCGCCTTGCCAGGGCGTATAACGCGGTAATGCCGCATTCCGGTAAAATACTTTCAGGCGGAGTTGATTCAAACGCGTTACATAAACCGAAACGTTTTTTCGGCGCCGCGCGGAATATAGAAGAGGGGGGATCCCTTACGATAATCTCGACTGCGCTTGTGGATACGGGTTCCCGAATGGATGACGTTATATTTGAGGAGTTTAAGGGTACGGGTAACATGGAACTGCAGCTGGACAGGACGCTTTTCCAGCGACGTATTTATCCGGCTATCGATATCAAAAAATCCAATACCCGGAAAGAGGAACTTCTTGTCGAGGATGACGAACTGAAAAGGGTGTGGCTCATGAGAAAGGCACTGAATGACCTTAATTCCGTGGAGGCCATGGAACTTCTGATAGGAAAGCTGGGAAAAACGAAGAACAATAAAGAATTCTTGAAGTCGTTAAACAAGTGACCCTGTGCCGGAGTTTATCCTGAACGGCAACGAAAAGCACGGGGAATGTACGAAAGGAGTAAATCGTGAAAGAAAAAATACATCCTGATTACAGGGAATCCACCATAGTCTGCGCCTGCGGAGAAGTGATACACACGCGCAGCACAAAACAAAATATACACGTTGAAATCTGCTCGAAGTGCCACCCGTTCTTTACGGGAAAGCAGAAACTTATTGATTCCGCCGGAAGGGTCGATAAATTTAAAAAGAGATTCGAGAAAAAGAGGCCCCGCCCCTTAAAGGCAAAAAAAGAGAAAAAAACGGACGAGGAAAATAAAAAGGATGTTTGAGAAGTTAGACGAGAAATTAAAAAGGTTTACGGAACTTGAGCGCATGGTCGCTGACCCGAAAGTTATATCCAATTCGCGGGAATACAAAAAATGCGCCAAGGAACTGTCGCTTCTGCAGAAGATTGTTTCCGGATACAGGGAGTATAAAAAAATAGACGGTGAAATTTTTTCGCTTGAGGCCATTTTGAAAGACAAAAATCACGAGGCGGATTTTTTAGAACTCGCTCGGGAGGAATTAAAAGAATTAAAAGCGAAAAGGGAGGGCTTCCGGCAGAATCTTGAGGTGCTTTTGGTGGAAAAGGATGAAAATGCCGACAGGGACACGATAATGGAAATACGCCAGGGCACCGGCGGAGCGGAGGCCGGTCTTTTTGCCCAGAATCTATTCAGGATGTATTCCAAATACGCCGCCAAGAAAAACTGGAAAATCGAGATCATTTCAACGAGCGCGACCGAAAAGGGGGGATTCAAGGAAGTTATATTTTCCGTGTCCGGGGAAGGCGTTTACGGCAGGTTAAAATATGAAAGCGGGACCCACAGGGTTCAACGGGTTCCCGCTACCGAGGCAAGCGGAAGAATACACACATCAGCCGCGACGGTAGCGGTGCTTCCGGAGGCCGAAGATGTTGATATTGAAATAAAAACACAGGATTTAAAAATAGACGTTTTTAGGGCCGGCGGAAGAGGGGGCCAACATGTAAATGTAACGGATTCCGCGGTAAGGATTACCCATATTCCCACGGGTCTTGTCGTGACATGCCAGGACGAGCGTTCACAGCATAAAAATAAAGCCAAGGCGCTCCGGGTTCTCCGGGCAAGGCTTCTGGATAAGATATCCCGGGATAATGAAAAGAAACGGTCACAGGAAAGAAAGGTCCAGGTTGGTTCCGGTGACAGATCCGAAAAAATACGGACTTATAATTTTCCCTCGAGACGGGTAACAGACCACAGGATTGGATTTACCATGCATCGCCTGGAAGAGGTTTTGAACGGAGACCTCGATGAACTTATAGACGCCCTATCGGAAGCGGACAGAAAGTCAAGGGTAAAATGACCCGCCCATGAATAATATAGCGCATTTTTTGGATTTTGAATTAGATACGGGAGCGGTGTGTTTCTATCCCCGGCCGGAAACAGAGATCCTGGTCGAGAAAGCGGTGGATCTGTTGTCCGCCGGACACGGCAGAGGTTTGCCGCGCCGCATAATGGATATTGGCACCGGCTGCGGAAGCATTGCAATAAGTTTGACAAAATATCTGCCTTCAAGTAAAATAGTCGCTTTGGATATTTCCGATTCCGCTCTGCGAATCGCCGGGGAAAACGCGCTAAAATACGCCGCCGAAGACAGGATTGATTTTATAAAAAGTGACCTTTTTGAAGGCATTGACAGGAATCAATATAAGGAGTTTTTTGATTTGATAATTTCGAATCCGCCATATATCTCACTCGGAGAGTTTCAGTCGCTCCCGGCGAAAACAAGGGACGACCCTTACATGGCGCTTTCGGGAGGCAGGGACGGCATGAATTTTTACCGAAAAATAAAAAATGAGGCCCCTTTCTTTTTGAAAAAAAACGGCCTTTTATTGTTGGAGGTCGGTTATGATCAGTCAGAGACCGTCAAGGCGATACTTGCCTCCTCCGGGGATTTTTTTCGCATGGAAAGCTATAAGGATTATTCCGGTATTGACAGGATTTTAAAGGCGGAGAAATGGACAAACTTTTAATAGAAGGGGGAACGCGGTTAAAGGGTTCCGTCAGCGCAAGCGGCTCTAAAAACGCTGCGCTTCCGATTATAGCGGCATCGCTTTTGACCGACGAAACATGCGTGATACATGACATACCCGCATTAAAAGACATCGATACCATGCTGGAAATACTATCGTTCCTTGAAATAGGCGTGGAAAGAAAAAAATCGGTTGTTGCCATAAACGGCCGTCCGGGAAATGTCAAGGCGCCCTATAGCCTTGTCAGCACGATGCGGGCTTCCGTGTGTGTTTTAGGCCCTCTTCTCGCTAAGAATAAATCCGCCGAGGTTTCTTTTCCCGGCGGATGTATAATAGGCGCCCGCCCGATAGATCTGCACCTGAAAGGGCTGGAATCGCTCGGCGCCGAGGTAAAGATAAAATCCGGATATATCGTAGCGAAGGCGAAAAAGCTTAAGGGCGCAAAAATCTATCTTGGCGGACATTTTGGCTCCAGTGTTCTGGCGACAGCCAACACGATGATGGCCGCTACGCTGGCGGAAGGAACAACGCTTCTGGAAAATGCGGCCTGTGAACCGGAAATAGTGGATCTGGCCAATTTCCTGATTTCTATGGGCGCGAAAATATCAGGGCACTCTACACCTACCATAAGGATAAAAGGCGTCAGGAAACTTCACGGTACGGATTATACCATAATCCATGACAGGGTCGAGGCCGGAACGTATATGCTGGCCGCGGCAATAACGGGCGGCGATCTATTTATAAAAAATGCGGATCCCGCGCATCTTTTAGCTGTTATTGATAAATTAAGGGAGTGCGGGGTTCTTTTAACCGAGCAAAAAAAAGGTATAAGGGTAAAGAGAAGCGCAAAAAATAAAATACGGCCCACGGCCGTTACAACACTTCCTTACCCGGGTTTTCCTACAGACATGCAAGCGCAGATAATGAGCCTTCTTTGCCTGTCCGGAGGAATTAGCGTGGTAACCGAAAAAATTTACCCCGAACGCTTTATTCATGTAAGCGAGTTAAGCAGGATGGGCGCGCGTATTCTGATCGAAGGTCCGAACGCTATCATAAAAGGGGTAAAACGCTTAAGCGGTGCCGAGGTAATGGCTTCGGATCTGAGAGCCTCGGCCGCGCTTGTGTTGGCCGGTCTTGTTGCCGGCGGGAAAACCAGTGTTCATAGAATTTACCATCTGGACCGCGGATATGAGAGATTGGAGGAAAAACTGGCAAGTGTAGGCGCGAGAATCTGGAGAGAAAGGGAATAGAGAAAATAACGTTTGTAAGGATAAAAAAGGCGGCGGGGATAGCAGGTTAAAGCGTAAAAACCGAGTTATCAGTCGTAACCAAAAAAAGGAGACGGGAAAATGGCGGTAGTTTTAAGGCTAAAAAGAATGGGAACGAACAAGAAACCATTTTACAGGATAGTGGCAACGGAAAAAACAAGTCCGAGAGACGGGCGCTTCATAGAGGAAATAGGGCATTATGACCCTAAGACGGATCCCGCCGCAATAAAAATCGACCGGGAAAAAGCGCTTTATTGGCTGAAAAACGGGGCCAAACCGTCGGTAACTGTCCAAAGCCTCTTAAAGAAGCAGGGGATAAAATAATATCGGCGCGGCCAAAAACAAGGGCTTTTTTAAATCCTATGAAAATAGATATACTCACGCTTTTTCCCGGGATGTTTGAGGGCGTATTGAATGAGTCCATGCTCAAAATCGCGCGAAAAAAGAAAAAAATTACCGTAAGAGTGCGCGATTTGAGAAAATGGGCCTCGGATCGCCACAGGACGGCGGACGATAAACCTTACGGCGGCGGCGCGGGCATGATTATGAAATTAGAGCCGATATACGCGGCGCTTACCAGTTTATTGGGAAAGAAAAGGGTAAACAGGCTGTCTGACGGCGGGGAAATCGGTAGAGGCATAAAAATAGTTTTACTGACACCCGTGGGGGCGCGTTTTAATCAGCGCGCGGCAAAAAAAATGTTAAAATCACATCATGTTATATTCATATGCGGGCATTATGAAGGCGTTGACGAGCGCGTCAGGGCGTTCGTGACAGACGAGATATCAATAGGCGATTACATAATGACAGGCGGTGAAATACCCGCTATGGTTATACTGGACGCGGTAGCAAGGCTTATACCGGGCGTTCTCGGTAAGCGCGAATCGCTTGATTGCGAATCGTTCGAAAATAATTTACTTGAATATCCGCAGTACACAAGACCGCGATCTTTTGCGGGGATGGATGTGCCTGAAATACTATTAAGTGGAAATCATGGCGCTATCAAGCGCTGGCGCAGGAAGGAATCATTAAAAAAAACAAAAGAAATGAGGGGAGATTTACAATGGAAAAAATGAAAAAGAAAGTTTCTAAATTCGGTGTAGGCGATACGGTACTTGTTTACGTCAAGATAAAGGAAGAAGGCAAAACCAGGGTCCAGACTTTTGAAGGCGTTGTCATAAAAAAGAAGGGTTCCGCCTCAGGCGAGACATTTACGGTCCGACGGGTTTCTTATGGTGAGGGCGTTGAAAGAACTTTTACCTTGCGATCGCCTTTTATTGAAAAAGTGGAAGTGAAAAGAAAGGGTGTCGCGCGCCGCGCGAAGCTTTATTATATCAGAAAGAAGAAGGGTAAGGAATCCAGGCTTGCCGAACGCGTTGAAAAAAAAGATATTTCCGCCGGCGCAGGCAGCGAAGGTGATTTGGCGTAAGAGGCTGCTTTATCACGAACGAAAAGCGCGCAGGGACGGTTATAAGAAAATCGCCGGCGTAGATGAAGCCGGGCGCGGCCCGCTGGCGGGCCCCGTTGTGGCGTGCGCGCTGCTTTTAAAACACGTCCACTTTGAGTGCAGGATAGACGATTCAAAAAAACTTACCCCCGCGATGAGGCTTATTGCATACGGTGAAATTATTGATAAGTCTATCTTCGGCATAGGTATCACGAGCGAAAAAACGATTGACCGGATAAACATATATAACGCCACGAAAAGGGCGATGAGAAAAGCCCTTAAAGACTTAAGCGTAAAACCGGATATTCTGCTTGTCGATGGGGATATTAATTTATCCGTTCCGTGCGAAAAAAAGTGTATTACGGGTGGTGATTCAAAAAGCCTTTCGATTGCCTGCGCTTCGATAGTCGCCAAGGTTACGCGCGATGCGATAATGCTTAAATATCACGAAAAATACCCCTGTTACGGTTTTGCCCGCCACAAAGGTTACGGTACGAGAGAACACATGCGCCTTCTTCTGAAATACGGCCCTTCGCCAATCCACCGCCGGTCTTTCAAGCCCATTAAGAGCTCCGTTGTGTAGCGCGGTAATGTAACATAAACCGCGAATCTCCGCTTATCTATTACCCGGACATCTTAATCTTGCTGATATTAGGTTTTCCATTTAGTGTTGACAAGCATGGCGCTATCAACTATAATAAAATGGCTGGAAATAATTAAGATTTTATTCTTTTAACATTACTGCGCTTAGGAAACGGAGACAAATATGAAAAAAAAGCAGTCATTACACAAGAGGCCGCAGAAAACAAACCTAAAGCCTATAGAGGAAATCGCGAGATCGGCCGGTATAAGAAAAAAATATCTTGAGTTATACGGGCCGTATAAGGCAAAGGTGTCGTTGGATATTTTAAAAACTATAAAAAAGGGGAAAAAGGGAAAATATATATTGGCTACCTCGGTTACTCCAACGCCTTTCGGGGAAGGAAAAACGTTGACCGCCATAGCGCTCTCCATGGCTTTTAAAAAGTTGCGAAAAAAAGCGATTTCCTGTATCATGCAGCCTTTTTTAGGCGGAATTTTCGGTGTAAAAGGTACGGCTACCGGCGCGGGGTTATCCAGGGTATTTCCTTTCGAAGAGGCCAATCTTCATCTGACCGGCGACATGCACGCGGTAATGTCCGCTCATAACCTGTGCGCCGCTTACCTTGATAACTCTATTTTTCGCGGAAACCACCTGGACATAGATCCGGCGTCTATAACATGGACACGGGTAATAGACACCAACGACCGTTCACTCAGAGCGATTAATACCGGGCTTGGCGCAAAAAGCGACGGTATTTCAAGGAAAACCGGATTTGAAATAGTCCCGGCAAGCGAACTTATGGAAATATTAACTTTGGCCGAAAGCGTTAAAGACCTAAGGGAGCGTATAGGAAGGATTGTTGTCGCTTTTACGACAAAGGGAAAACCTGTGACATGCGAAAGTATCAAGGTCGCAGGCGCCATGACGGTACTTTTAAAAGATGCCCTGAAGCCGAACTTGTTACAAACGACGGAGCATACACCGTGTTTTATGCATTCGGGTTCCTTTGCCGACACCTCACTTGGCTCAAGCTCCCTTATCGCGGATAAAATCGCCTTGGGCCTCGCGGATTATGTTGTTACGGAAACGGGGTTTGGCACCGATATAGGCGCGGAAAAATTTTTCGATATAAAATGCAGGATAAGCGGGCTTAAGCCGGATGCCTGTTTAATCGTTTGTTCCGCGCGGTCTTTTAAAGCGCACAGCGTCGAAGTTGACATAAACGCAGGGAGATTGCCGCGTGAACTTTCAAGGGAAAACGTATCTGCCGTGGAAAAAGGGCTTTCGAATCTGGAAAAACACATCGAAAACCTTAGGACTTTCGGCGCGCCTATTGTCGTGTGCATAAATCGTTTCCGGGAAGATACCGATAAGGAAATTTACGCGATATCGCGCAGGGCGCAGGGTCTCGGTGTTTTTGCCGTCGCCGTAAGCGACGCGGTTGCGACAGGCGGCCAGGGCGCTGTACCTCTCGCCGAATGTTTAATAAAGGCCTGCAGGGAAAAATCCGGTTTCAGATTTCTTTATCCGCTCGATATCTCCATAAAAGATAAAATCAGGAGAATTTCAAAAACGATTTATGGGGCTAAAGACGTTACGTTTTCAGAGGAAGTGAATAAAAAGATGATTTCCCTGAAGAAGTTAAAAATGGATAACCTTCCGATATGCGTGGCCAAAACCCACCTTTCCATTTCACATAATCCAAAAAGAAAAGGCCGGCCGCACGGTTTTAAATTTCCGGTCGAATATATCGAGATCCATAACGGCGCCGGATTCATAACGGCTTATTCCGACAATATAAAAACGCTGCCGGGCCTGCCGAAAGTTCCTCGCGGGACAAAAATCGATATCGATGACGAAGGAAACACAGTCGGCCTTTTTTGATACGCGCAGATGTCTATAAAAAAAATTATTTTTTTTATTATCGCGATTTTCATATCCCTTCCCGGATGCTCCAATCCGGACATTCACACCAGAGACATCGTTCTCATGGATACATTTGTGCACGTGGAGGTGAGAGGGTGTGTGAATAAAAAAGTGGCGGCTAACGCGATAAATAAATCGATTACCCGGATGAAAAAACTTGCCGCGGGGCTTGATTGCGGGTCTGATGAATACCGGGAAGGCGCTGACGCAGTAAAGGTGCTGGAAGAGGCCGCGCGTGTAAAAAGATTGACGGGGGGGCTTTTTGATATCAATTTTGAAAGCGGCGGCAAAATGGATCTGGGCGGCATTGCAAAGGGGTTTGTTGTTGACGAGGGAATCAGGGTTTTAAAAAAGCACGGTATAAAAAAAGCTATTATAAACGCGGGCGGTGACATGTATTGCATGGGAAAGTTCCGCGTAGGCGTAAGGGACCCGAGGCACCGGCACAAAGTCCTGGCGGTGCTTTCGGCGCGCGATAAAGGTATCGCGACTTCAGCCGCCTATGAAAGAGGGGGGCACATAATCGATCCAAAAAAGAGAAAACCCGTTATAAAGCAGGGGAAAAGCGTAACCGTTGTGGCCGAAACCTGTATGATGGCTGACGCGTTAGCGACCGCGCTATACATAGCGGAACCGCTGAGAGGGCTTTCGATCATGGAAGAAATAGACGGTGCCGAATGTTTCATTATCGATGAAACCGGAAAAACCTATATTTCGGACGGATTGAAAGCGGGGCAAATCCTGAAAAGTTGACGTGAAATATGTGAATGTTAAATGCGAGGAACCGGTTAAGATAAAATGCGGATAATATCGCCTTGACAAAAGAACGGGTATCATATATAGTTATTTTGATTTGTGAAGCGTTAACACGGGGCGGGGTAGCTCAGTTGGTTAGAGCATGCGGCTCATACCCGCAGCGTCGAGAGTTCGAATCTCTCCCCCGCTACCAAAATTTAGACATAAATTTGATACTAAAGCGCTGTTAATTAATCCGGCGCAGTGTGGATTACAGGCGGGAATAACCCAGGCATGAATTTACGACAAAAAATCCTCAAAACCATAACCCGCTACGGGATGCTTAAAAGAGGCGACCGTGTTCTCGTGGGCGTTTCCGGCGGCCCGGATTCCGTGTTTCTTCTGTATATTTTGAGCGGCCTCAGGGCGAAGCTTGGCATAACACTGCGCGTAGCACATCTGGATCACGGAATACGCGGAAGGTCCTCCCGGGGCGATGCCCTGTTTGTAAAAAAACTTTCAAAAAAAATGGGCCTGAAATCGGTTTTTAAAAAATTGGATCTGAAAAATTTGAAATCAAAACTTTCAACCGAAGAATTGCTAAGAGAAAAACGTTACGACTTTTTCGAAAAAACAGCGTTTAAATTTCGCTTCAATACCGTAGCAACGGCTCATACCCTGGATGACCAGGCGGAAACGGTCATGATGCGCCTTATCAAAGGCGCGTCGCTGAAAGGCGCTGTCGGGATACATCCGGTGAGAAATGAAAAAAAACTGAAGTTCATAAGGCCCCTTTTTGAAATCGAAAAAAAAGAAATACTGGGATTTCTAAAAAAAGAAAAAGCCGCTTTTCGCCTCGATCGCACGAATACTGATGAGCGATTCTTGAGAAATAAGGTACGAATCAAGGTACTCCCGTATCTTGCAAAGATAAACCCGCGCGTAAAAAGGTCCCTTTTTAACCTGGCCGAGTCGTTACGCGAGGATTTTGAGTTCATAAGAAACGAAAAAGAGAGAAGAAAAAAAATTATTGAAAACGGCGGGTATTTTTTTTACATTGATCTCCGTGATATATTTCTCCAGCCAAGGGCAATGCGCAAGGAAATCGTACGGGAAGCGCTTTGCCTCTCCGGCGGAAACGTCAAAAAGCTGACATACCGCCACTGGAAAGATATTGATGATTTCATAAAGATGAAACAAAAAGGGAAATCCATGGACCTTCCCGGAAGGGTTCAAATGGTAAAAACCTGCGACAGATTGCTTTTTAAGCGATAGTATGATATAATAACGGACAATATGAATAATCCGAAAATTCCGCAGAAAAAAAATCAGAATAAACAGCCGCCGAACGCCAGAAACTTAATACTTCTGCTTCTTGTGATATTTGGCGCCACATACCTTGTCCAGTGGGCGTCTATGACATTTGAAAAAGCTCCCCAGGAAATATCATACAAAGAGTTTTACGACATGCTGCGGGAAAACCGCGCGAAACAGGGAATCGTGTCCGCTTTTAAGGCGGATGGCAGAATAAGCGGAAAATTCGCTGACGGCCGGGGATATATCGTAAATGTGCCGCAGGATGATCCTGAGCTGCTCGCGCTGCTTAAGAAAAATGTAAATGTGTTTGACATAAAACCCCCTCGCACTTTTCTCTCGAATCTTTTTTATTCGCTCGGACCCATGCTTCTTTTTATTTTGTTCTTGTGGTTTTTTATTTACCGCGGGGCGGCTTCCGGAGGGGGCCGGGTCTTTGCATTCGGAAAATCCAGGGCAAAACTCGCAACTGACGAGCGCCTGCGCGTTACTTTTGCCGATGTCGCAGGGGTTGACGAAGCGAAAGACGAACTCAAGGAGGTCATAGAATTTCTTAAAGACCCGAAGAAGTTTCAGCGACTCGGCGGGAAAATGCCGAAAGGCATACTTGTCGTAGGGCCGCCCGGTTGCGGAAAAACACTTTTAGCGAAAGCCGTCGCGGGAGAGGCCAAAGTCCCGTTTTTCAGTATTTCGGGTTCGGATTTTGTTGAAATGTTTGTCGGTGTCGGCGCCTCGCGCGTCAGGGATCTGTTTGACCAGTCAAAAAAAAGCGTAAAGCTTACCAAAAAAGGCTGCATTATATTTCTTGACGAAATCGACGCCGTGGGAAGACAGCGTTTCGCAGGCATTGGCGGCGGGCACGATGAAAGGGAGCAGACGTTAAATGCCCTGCTTGTCGAGATGGATGGATTTGATACCCGTGAAGGAGTGATACTGATAGCGGCTACCAACAGGCCGGATGTGCTGGACCCGGCCCTTTTAAGGCCGGGGCGATTTGACAGGCATGTCGTGGTTGACCGTCCCGACGTAGTCGGCAGAGAAGCGATATTAAAAGTGCACGTGCGTAAGATAAAAATGGAGAAAACCGTGAACCTGAAAAGAATCGCGAGCCAGACACCCGGTTTTTCCGGAGCTGACCTGGCCAACCTTGTGAACGAAGCCGCGCTTCTTGCCGCGCGCAGGAACAAAGAAGCGGTAGAACAGGCGGATCTGGAAGAATCCATAGAACGCGTTATGGCCGGCCCTCAGAGAAAATCACGCGTAATAATGAAAGAAGAGAAATCCATCATCGCCTATCACGAGTCGGGCCACGCTTTACTTTCGTTGGTCATGCCCGAAGTAGGGCCAATGCACAAGGTCACGATTATTTCCAGGGGAATGGCCCTGGGTTATACCATGATCCCGGACAGGGATAAACATATACACACAAAAGAGCAGATCATGGCGCAAATGGTTGTCTGGCTCGGCGGAAGGGCCGCCGAAGAAATAGCTTTTAAGCATATATCAACCGGGGCGCAGGATGATATTGCCAAGGTATCAGATCGCGCGCGTTACATGGTTACGCAGTTCGGTATGAGCGAAAAGCTTGGACACCTGACTTACGGTAAAAGGCATAGCAATATTTTTCTCGGACGCGACCTTCATGAAGAGAAAAATTACAGTAACGAGACCGCGATGGTGATAGACCAGGAAGTAAAGCAAATTGTCGATGATTGTTACGCGACCGCCAAGAAGCAGCTTCTCAAACATAAAGATAAGCTGAAGCTTCTGGCCACTACGTTACTTGAGAAAGAAGTCATGGATGACAGGGAAGTGCGTGAACTTTTGGGTCTCAAAGAGGAAAAAAAGGATGAAAACGGCGACAAAAACGGCAAAGACGTTGCCTGAACCTGTTTCCGGAAGATTTTTGTTTGATATCGTCGGGCGAACTCGAGTAATGGGTGTTTTGAACAGGACGCCCGACTCGTTTTCGGACGGCGGAAAGTTCATGGATGAAAAAAAAGCTGTTTCGCGAATAATGGAAATGGTTCGCGACGGCGCCGATATAATTGACATAGGCGGCGAGTCCACGCGGCCCGGCTCCGTGGGAGTCAGCGTATCTGAGGAAATACGGCGAACCATACCGTTGATAGAAAAGATTTCCGTGGAACCGGAAGTTCTTATATCCATCGATACATCAAAACATGAAGTTGCCCGACAGGCCCTGCGGGCAGGCGCTTCCATCGTGAATGATATTACGGGCCTTAAATCCGATCCGGAAATGGCCGGGGTAATCGCCGAATCAGGCGCGGCTGTCTGCGTTATGCACATGAAAGGCGTTCCGAAAAATATGCAGGATAACCCCGTATACAACGATGTCATGGGCGAAATCATTGCAGGTTTAAGGGAATCAATAGATATTGCCGAGAGGGCCGGTATTCCGGCCGATAAAATTATCGTTGACCCCGGCATAGGATTCGGTAAAACCGTTTCACATAATCTGATCATAATAAATCGTCTCGCGGAACTTAAAGTGCTCGGAAAACCGATACTTGTTGGTATTTCCAGAAAATCTTTCATAGGCGCGGTCTTGAATAAAGACACCGGTAACAGGGTGATAGGAACAGCCGTTGCATCAGCGTTCGCAATACTGGGCGGCGCGAACATTATACGGGTTCACGATACAAAAGAGATGGTTGACGTGGCAAAAATGTCCGACGCTATTAAGGCATCGGAGGTGGAATAACAGCCATGGTTTTAAATTGTGCCGAGATTTGCAAAATCCTTGTAGAATTGGCGATATTGTGGTTTGTTTTCTATATGCTGCTCCTGTTTATAAAAGGAACGCGTGCCGTACAGGTTCTCAAAGGCATTATTATAATCGTCATAATATTCCTTATAACCAAAGAACTGCATCTTGAGACAATTAACTGGATACTTACCAAACTTTTTACAATTTCCGTTATCGCGTTCCTTATCATTTTTCAGCCGGAATTGCGGCGCGGCCTGGCGCGAATCGGGCAGTTCGGAATGTTTGCTCGCCAGCAGCAAACGCTTGACGAGATAGTTAAGGCGTCCCTTATTCTGTCAAAGAAAAGAATCGGTGCCCTTATAGCCATAGAGCGCGAAATAGGCCTGAAACCCTATATAGAAAGCGGTATAAGGTTGGACAGCCATGTCTCAAGCGAACTTTTAAACACAATTTTTACCCCTAATACTCCTTTACACGATGGCGGGGCAGTCGTGCAGGGCTCCATTATCGTGGCCGCCGGTTGCCTTTTTCCGCTCACCCAGAATCCGCATATCTCGAGCGCGTTAGGGACAAGACACAGAGCCGCGATTGGCTTGAGCGAGGAAACGGATGCCGTTGTGACCATAATAAGCGAGGAAACCGGAAACATGTCGATTTCAGTAAACGGACGGCTCACCAGAAACCTTGACGAAAAAGAATTCGGTCGGGTATTAACGAATATTTTCAGGCCGAAGAAATCCAGAAAATCAATATTTGACTTCTGGAATAAAATCATATCCAGAATGTTAGGCGGAGGCGCGGGTTGAAGGTAAGAAAAATCCTGTTGAATAATATAGGCCTGAAAACTTTGGCGTTTGTACTGGCGCTTGTAACGTGGTTTTACATCGGCGAGATAATTGATGAGGATACGGGTAAAACACTTGCTCAGCGTTTTCTCTCATCGCCTCATTTTATTTCAAAAAAACTTTTCATACTGCCGAATTTTGAAGGCGAGGTGCCTTCGGGGTATAAGCTGATCCAGGATGATATAAGGATTGAACCGGAATACATAGTGGTTCTTGGGCCGGCGAAAATTCTGTCAAAAAAAGAATTTATATACACAAAATCCATTGATTTAAGCGAATACACAAAAAGCAAGACACTGGCTGTCGGTCTTGAAAGCATTTCACACGCGATAAAGGTGCAAAAAACCGACGTAAACGTTTTTATACCGGTTAAAAAAATCGGGGATATTGCATCCAAAAAACAATGACCGGGTTTCTTCCATGATTAGGTTAGGCGTTAACATTGACCATGTAGCGACCGTGAGAGAGGCAAGGAGGTCCGGTTATCCCGATCCCGTGAAAGCGGCGCTTTTGTGCCAGGCCGCGGGCGCCGACTCAATTGTGTGCCACCTGCGAGAGGATCGAAGGCATATCCAGGATAAAGACCTGTACCGGTTAAAAAAAGCCCTCGACGCGAAACTGAATCTGGAAATGGCCTGCTCGGAGGAAATAGTAAAGATAGCGGCCGAAGTCAGGCCCCGCCGCGTAACTCTGGTTCCGGAAAAAAGAAGGGAGCTTACGACCGAGGGCGGTCTTGACGTTTGTTCCCGCAAACCCCTGGTCAGAAAAACACTGGAGCGGATGCGAAAAGCGGATGTTGAAGTCAGCCTTTTTATAGATCCCGACGCCCGGCAAATTAACGCCTCGCGGGAAGCCGGCGCGAACATGATAGAATTGCATACGGGAGAGTATGCGAACGCGAAAAATATAAAAGAAGCGAAAAAGAAATACACTATTTTAGAGCAGAGCGCAAAATTAGCCGGAAAATTGGGATTTAAAGTTTTCGCGGGCCACGGTCTGGATTACGGAAATACCGCTCGTTTGACGGGCATAAAAGAAATTGAGGAATATAATATTGGCCACTCGATCATCGCGCGGGCGGTTTTTGTCGGTATCGAACAAGCCGTTAGGGAAATGAAAAAAATATTGGCGCGTTCCCGCGTTTCCGCGCGGGCGGTACGCGGCGGGTAACGAAATACTAGGTGAAAAAGCACGCAGGGAAAACAATGATAGCCGGAACTGGCATAGATATAGTGGAAATAGGCCGTTTTAAAAACGCGAAGAAAAAATGGGGAAAGAGTTTCCTGGACAAAATTTTTACCAGGAACGAAATTAATTATTCCAGAAAACGCAGGTTTCAGGAGCAGCATTTTGCGGCGAGATTCGCGGCGAAAGAAGCGGTGCTCAAGGCATTTGGCGACAAGCTTGCGCATGTAAATAACTGGCAAGACATTGAAATACTTAATGATAAAAGCGGGAGGCCCTATATACGTTTTCACGGAAGCGCTAAGAAACTAAAGGTTAAGGAAAAAATAAATGACGTTGTCTTGAGCATGTCGCACTGCCGGGGCCACGCAATCGCAAACGCAATCCTAATACGCAAATAACCTATTCCACTGCGTCAGTGGGATTTGAAAAACCTTTATCCCACTGACGCAGTGGAATAGGTTATTAGAACGCATGTAGAAATAATAAGGGTAAGGAATGGTAAAAGAACATCTGTCAAAGATTCCCGCGAGAAAAGAAGACACGCACAAAGGTGATTTCGGGCATGTATTTGTCCTGGCTGGGTCACGTGGCATGACAGGCGCCGCATACCTTGCTTCTCAAGCAGCGCTTTTTTCTGGAAGTGGCCTGGTAACGTGCGGAGTGCCTTCGAGCCTGAACCCGGTAATGGAGGTAAAGCTTACGGAAGCGATGACGATAGCGCTTCCCGAGACAAAAGACGCGTCTATTGCCCGCTCCGCTGAAAAAGAAATAGTGAGATTTGCCAAAAAAACAGATGTTATGGCGATGGGACCGGGCTTATCCACTCACCCCGATACGGGAAAACTGGTTTTGAAATTGCTCGAAAAAATGGATAAACCAGTTGTGCTTGACGCCGACGGCTTAAGCGCGCTCTACGGCAATTGTGATATATTAAAAAAAAGAAAAGCGCCAACTATTCTGACGCCGCACCCCGGGGAAATGTCCCGGCTGATCGCCAAGGAAATAAACGTAATTCGGCGGCGACGCGAAAAAATCGCGGGCGCTTTCGCGAAAAAATACGGAGTGACACTTGTTTTAAAAGGAAGCGGTACCGTGGTGGCGGCCTCAGACGGAAGCACCTATACCAACCGGACCGGCAATTCAGGTATGAGCACTGCCGGGACAGGCGATGTTTTGACCGGCATGATAGCGAGTTTCGTAGGCCAGGGTATCAGCCCGTATAGCGCGGCGGTGATTGGCGTATATCTTCACGGCTTGGCAGGGGATATTGCGTCGAGGGAAAAGGGGCAGTTTAGCATGGTGGCCGGCGATCTTCTGGGGAAACTACCGCAAGCGATACGGGAAACATTGTAAAAAATTTTACTAACATGGCTCAGTTGGTCCCGAATGAAGAGTCTTCAAAGGAGGTTCTTCGGGATGCCGAAGAATATCAGCTATGAAATTCTGCATTCGGCATAGAGCAGGGATCACAATAGTTTTTGCCATCGCCGAGGTAGCTCAGTTGGTAGAGCAGGGGTTTTGTAAACCTCAGGTCGCTGGTTCAAATCCAGTCCTCGGCTCCATAAAGCTTTTAATTGACTTTTTTAGTTTGGGGAGATGCCGGAGCAGTCAAACGGACCAGACTGTAAATCTGGCGGCTTTTAGCCTACGGAGGTGCGAATCCTCCTCTCCCCACCATTTTTTTCGGAGAAAAGCGCTTATTCCGGTCAGATTTAACAGGTGGAGTAACATACAAGGGCAAACAGGGGTAAAAGCCGCGGGTGTAGCATAGTGGTAATGCTCCAGCCTTCCAAGCTGGCTAGACGGGTTCGATTCCCGTCACCCGCTCCAGAATAGATTATGAAAAAGATTAAACTGCAGTTCAGGATAACCGTACTTATAGCAGGGCTGTCGCTTTTATTAATAGTTGTTTTTACCTCTATACAGCTTCGGAATCATCTTGATAGGTTGAATTCCTACAATAAATATCGCGCGCGCGTAGGTACGATTATAGTAAAGACAACTCTCGAGATGATGCTGAAGGCCGTACCATCCGAAGAGGCGCTTACCGGCATATTTCACGCCGCTGTGGCATCGTTCGCGAAAGAAGGCGTGGTGCAAAAAATCTCTATAATGACCGCGGACGGGCAGGCCCTGGCGACAAACGACCCTCTCGTCCAGAAGTTCGGCGAAACAAAAAAAGATATCGAGACATACTCACGTCTTTCTAAGATGGCCGGAAAAGACGCGTGGTTTTTCTCCACCATAAATAAAAGAACCCAGTGTATAGATATTTACATACCGATCTCCTTCAATGCGGAAATCACTTATATTACCAAACTTTCCTTTTCAATAGGCAATATACGGGAGGCCATGTTTGATATTATCGTTCCTGTAACCATGACGGCGATCGCCGTTATATTAGGCAATATACTTTTGGCTATTATCCTGTCTCGAACGATAGTGAGGCCGATAAAGATACTTAACATGGCTACCAAGGATATTGCTTCCGGGAATCTCAACCGCAAAGTCGCCATATATACCGGTGATGAAATACAGGAGTTGGGAGAAACCTTCAACACCATGACCATAGCCCTGAAAAAAATGAGAGATAGGGCCGAGGACGCCAGCCCTTTGACGCATCTCCCCGGCAACAACATGATACGCGAGGAAATTGAAAACAGGATACGAAAAGGGCTTAAATTTTTGGCAATACACGCTGATCTGGACAATTTTAAGGCGTATAATGACAGGTACGGTATCGGCAAGGGCGATGAAGTCATAAGGTTTACAAGCGAGGTCATAAAAAAGGTGATTAAGGAAAACGGGAACCGCCGGGATTTTGTAGGGCACGAAGGAGGGGACGATTTCTATATCATAACAACGCCAGAAAAGGCGCAAGTTGTCACGAATAAGATAATTGCGAATTTTGATTCAAAGATAACGACGTTCTATTCCGGAGAAGACCGGAAAGTGGGATACATACTCGAAAAAGATAGGAAGGGGGAAATGGTAAAATTTCCCGTTATAACAATATCTCTTGCCGGGGTGACAAACCAATTCAAAAAAATATCGAGTTATGGAGAGCTCACGAACATTGCCGTTGGGGTTAAAGAAAAAGCTAAAGAAATAAAGAAAAGTAGTTTTGTTCTTGACCGGCGAAAATTCTAACCCGTTAAACATAAAAAAGTTAGCTTGCCTTTCTTGACAATCCCGATTATGCTGTTATACTTGTCTATGGAAGATGTAAAAGCGAGTGCCATAACATTTTTAAAGTGAAAGCAATGATTGGGGTGGAAAAAATGAAAAAATTAACAGTTTACGCAGCTATAACACTTTTCACGGTGGCTATGCCGGTAACAGAGGTTTATCCTGATGGGAATTACCTGGACACAAAAATGAAAAAAAACTCCAGGGTTATGAGCCCAAGCATGATTAAGATTGATGATCAAAAATCCAAATCTGTAAAGCGCGGCATGCCGCCCATGGTAACAACAGAGGAACAAATAAGGCGAATAAACCAAGACCTTGAAAAAAGCATGGATGAAACCCGGCCCGATAAGGTAAAACCTGTTCTAAAAGGCCCGAAAGGAGGCAGAGGCGAAGGTGAGGGCCCCGCAAGAGACAAATCTTCCGCGACGGTAACAATACCGGCCAATAATTACATTGTGGAAGTAGGCCTCAACGAAATATCCGAAGCGACGGGTTTGGATAAAGGCGAAATAGATTTTGAGGCATTGATGAACGAACACATATTGTTTACATGGAGTGAAGGCGGAACGGTATTCGGATTAATTTATGATAACGAAGGAAACGCTTTAGGAAATCCCGGCGAAAATCCGCTTTGCTCTCCGGGTTCAGGCAACAAATACATTATCCGGGCCTTGTCCGACGGCGGTTTCGTAGTTGGGTATGACCAGTATGACATAAAGGATCCCCATTCCTATTTCCATATTTTCAATTCCCAGGGGCGCAAACAAAGCGAAACACCCGTATCTACGGGAACCGAGGATGTGATGGCTTCGATCACTTTTTTAGCCGACGGGTGTTTTGCGGTGGCGTGGGACTCATCAGACAGAAAGGGCGGTTATGTTAAGGCCTTTGACGCAAAAGGAAATCCCTCGCACTCAAAGCACATCGACGGACTCGGCGTTACTTTTGAGCCGGGACATACGAAACTTATAACATTGACAAACGGCAATGTTGCCCTGCTTGGTTTTGCTAACTACGAATCATTTTACGTTGTTTTTAATCCTGATACAGTTTTTAATCCGGAGGATACCGATGATTTTGATATTCCGCTGAATACCGATTTTCTGGCAGAAACTTTTAACGAAATGATAGATGTTCGCGCAGCCGCATTATCCAATGGGAATTTTGTCGTAAGCTGGATAGATGACTATGGGGACATACGCATCAGTGTCCGCAATTCTAACGGCAACGCGCTCAATTCCGAAGGTAACCCGATAGGAAAAGATTCCCCCGCTGACAACGCGATACGAACAATATATAGTCTTGACGTGAAGGCAGCTTATTATCTGGCTCCGGAAATAACCGAGCTTTCGGACGGTAAATTCGTAGTTGTTTTCGGCGAGTCTTTAAGAAACGCCGACACTCAAGGATATTTTATAGTGACCTGTGATGAAAACGGTAATCCCCTTACCGACGCACAGATCAGCAATTCCAAATATGACGAAAATATTCGAGTTCATGCCCTGGAAGACGGGACGTTTAGTTTAAGCTGGTATAATTGGGAAAATTGGCAAAACAACGGTGAATTCTGGACATACGGGCAGTATACTCAGGAAGGGCAACTTTTTACGCCTGACGGAATGACCGACATGGGTCGCGGAATAACGACAGGCCAAAGAACCCTTGATAACAATTTTATGGGCACGCAATTGGCCTATAATCCTCTTATGAAATCAGGAAGATACAATGGGGAAAATACCAATTTCAACTTCAAAATGAATTTTGGCAGTGAGTACGGAGAACCGGCGGATCAAAACGTCATTTCAGATATTTTTAAGGAATCCTTGAAGATAAACATAAAAGAAATCCCGGGCGCGGAAGAGGCGTTGGTCGAAAAAATAGAACCGGCGCTTCTGGCAAGGCTTTTGGCGGAAGCGTTAAGTGACTCCTCCTTAACCTCTTTGCCGGGTGAATTAACCCCTCAGCAGGTGGAAATAGCCAGAATGCTATCAAGTATGCTGAATGACCCTACTGCCGGACAAAAAGTGGCAATAGACGCTATAGGTGATTTACTGGAAGAAATCAACAAGTTGGAAGAAGAAGGTACTGATACCAAATTTGTTGAGGCCTCAGAAAATTTCATAAAGATGGCGGCCAATGCCCTTTTAGTCCAGGCCCTGCCGGGCCTTTTGAAAGAAGGGGAAATTAAAACTGTGCAAGGTATATTTGCCGAACTCGATGAAGAAAAATCCAAGATCCTGCGTAAATACAAGGAACAAACAAACGCATATTATGCGAATCTGATAAAGGAATTAGCGGACAATATGGGGGCTCTACAGGTCAAAGGTTTATTGGAAAAAGCTTAACAGAACGAGAATTGTCAAAGTTGCCCCCCGATCAGATAAGTGAAATCGTGGCAAAAATACGAAACACGAAAGACAAGACCATAACGGAAAAACGCGTATTGAAAGCGGAGAAAAAATACAGGAATACATATTTAATTCCCGCGAAGCACGCGCTTGAAGAGAATCTCAAAGTATTCTTTAGCAATTTCGCAAGAAAGCTTTTTGGCGCGCTTGAAGGCGCGGGCCTTGTTAAAGAGGCTAAGAAATAAGGTAGTCGCCATGTTAAACATAAAAAAGTTAGCTTGCCTTTCTTGACAATCTTTTTCCATAGTATATACTTGTATTAGAGGGAGTGAATGGCACACCAGCCCTGTAATCGTGCGGGGGTAGTCAGTTGCCGCATTCTTAAGAACAATACCTATTCGTGCGGTTCGTGTGCGGATGGGTTTTGTTTTGGGGTGTTTTCTAAAAGTTTGCAAAAGTCTTAACTGATTGAAAACCAAAGTGGTGAATGAGGACGGTGATGGATATGAAAAAAATAACGACTTTCATCGCGATAACGTCCTTTATCGCGCTTATGAGCGGTGATGGGGTTTGTTCTCAGGGCAATCTTGTAGAGAGGCAAATGGAAAACGGCGCTAAAGTCATGAGTCCAAGCCGGATAAAAATTGACAAAGAACGAAGCGAGTCCGTGAAGGAAAGCATTGCGCCCGCGCCCACCACCGATGAACAGATACGCAGGATAAATGAAGATTTTGAAACAAGTATGCTCGAGACCCAGCCCGGCGATGTAAAGCCTGATTTGAAAAAAAAGAAAAGCGGCGCGGAAGGCGGCGCTCTTATAAAAACAAACGACAAAAACTTCACGACAATTACCATCCCCGCCAATAACGTTATCGTGGAACAGGCCCTGAGCGAAATAGCCGAGACGCACGGTATCGAGCAAGGCGCTATAAAATATGATGGGTTGACGAACGGTAATGTGGTTTTTACGTGGGAAATTCCGAAGGCTGAGGGCGGGGCCAGTTTGAAGGGCCTGATCTTTGACAAAACAGGCGCCGTTCTAAAAGATTTTACCTTGGCCTCCGGGCAAGGAAGCGACAATGATTATTACATGGTTAAGGCCGCCGCAAATGGAGGATTTATAATCGGGCACGAAACTTACAACACATTCAATTCTTTAAGCGAAAGCGCTAAAACTAATTTCAGCATATTTAGTCCCAGCGGAGAACTTGACCGTCAAATTCCGCTTTATGTAACAGTTGAGGGGTATACCGATAACCTGAAAAAAAATGAATTATCTACGGATTACTACCTGTCATCAATTACGACGCTATCGGACGGCCGTTTCGCGGCTGTATGGGAAAGCTGGAACGGGCCCGGTTCTTTCAAAGTTTTTGACCCGGCTGAATTCAAAGAGTCGAATCCGGAAAAGGCGATTACCGTCAATGAAAGCTTATTTTTTACAAATACCGGCGATGCCCAAAGACATACGAAGCTTGCGACATTGCCGAATGACAAGATAGCGATCGTTGCAACCGGAGGTGGATACACGGATGCTGATTGGAATTGGATTGAGTCAAACTGCGGATTCGCAGTGTTTGACCCGGATAAAACTGACAATAGTTTACAGTTTGTAAACGCTTTAGACAGTGCTGTTAATGACCCGAAAATTTCAGTTTTATCTGACGGCGGCTTTATTATTTCGGCGTGGACGGAAAATGAGGGTAATAACGCGGCCATTAATATTGCACGCTTTGATTACGTTTCCGACGGCACTCTGAAAAAAACAGAAATCAGCCCGATTTCTTTTGGTAACGCCTCGTGGTATTACGGAAAACTGGATATAATCGAGCTTTCAGACGGAGGTTTCGCGGCTATATTCGGGGCTCCGGGGGAAAAGGGGTATTTTATACAGATATTCGATCGTTACGGCAGCGCGGTTGGGCGGGAAGGCATTAACGGCACGGAAACAGTTTACGATTATGAGGATATTCATGTGAGCCGCCTCGAAAACGATACGTTCGGTTTTAGCCGATATGACCCGGAAACGATGTCCTGGCAGTACAATCAATATGATACTGACGGAAATATTTTGACAGGCGAGGACATCATGGGCATGGAGCCGAGAGTTGAGCGCGTCAATTCCGATAAATCGGCGCAGAAGGCGTTACTATCGGATACGGATTATCCCGACAGATGGGGTCCACGTGAAAACGATTTACTCTTTACCGTTTCCTTAGACAGCGATTACGGGAAGCCGTTGCTGGATACCGATGCTATATCAGCTATTTTTAAGGGCGTCTTAAATGCGGATAAAGCCGGCATGTTGGGCGCGGAGAAAGCGCCCGGCGGCGAAATTAACCCGGCGTTTCTGGCAAAACTCGTAGCGGAGTCATTGAGGGAGTTCGCGTTGGCCGTCCCAATGGCTGAAATAACCCCCCAGCAAATGAAAATCGCGATGATTATCGCGAGCATGTTAAGAGACCCTACCCCCGCGCAGAAAATAATGATAGATGCCTTAACGTCTTTATTTGAGGAAGCCAAGGAAGGAAAGGGGGATGGCACAAGCGATTCTGAGCTTTCCGAGGCGTCAGACGAATTTACCCGAATGGTTACCGTTGCTCTTCTCGCTCAGGCGCTGCCGGGACTTCTTAAGGAAGGCGATATAGAGAATATGAAAGGTATATTTAGCGAACTTGATACGGAAAAATCTCGATTACTGCGTGAATACAGGCAACATATGAAAGGATATTATACCAGCATGCTAAAGGAACTCGCGGCCAACATGGCCGCGCTCCAGATCAAAGGGCTTTTGAGAAAAAACATTACGGAAACGGAACTGGCGAAGCTTCCCCCCAGTAAAATAGACGAAATTATAAAAAACATACGGAACGTAAAAGATAAAACCATAACGGAAGAGCAAATTCTTAAAAAGGAAATTGTATATAGAAAGAGGTATCTGGAACCCGCAAAAAAAACGTTTGAAAAAAACATGACCGCGCTTATCCGCGGGTTTACCCGCGCCATTCTTGACGTTCTTGACGGCGCCGGCCTCGTAAAGGAAGACACGGAACAGAAAAAACCTTACCTGAATATTGATCTTTCCGCGAAATAAAGTCTCTGTCAGGCAACGCCACACCTATCAAAAGCGTAAAAACGGAAAAAGTGGGTTTTTCCTTGCTTTCAACCGCATGTTTTGCTATAATAATTATAATGAAAACAGTGAAAAAAATAGTGCTCATTGCAGCATTTGCTACCGCGTGCGTGTTTAGTTCATACGCGGAGGGTGATTTCGCGCTGGAGTTTAATGGAATTAACAGCTATGTCGAAATTCCCGATAGCGACGACTGGTGTTTCGGAGACGGGAATTTTACGATAGAGTTCTGGATGCAATTTGGTTCACCTGCAGGCCACACGATTATGGGGCAGGGGGCGAGGTTCGATAACCCCTCCTGGTGGTTTATTTTCGCCAAGTTTGATGGAGGGCTACGTTCCAGGTCTCGCAATGGAAGAGTTCCCTCTGGAAGTTTTTGGGTTACTTTTATGCCTGAATTTTCGCTTGATACATGGTACCACTTAGCTTTTGTTAGAAATGAAGCTGATTGGGCTATTTTTGTTGATGGAGTACGCTATGCAGCTGCTACTTGGATAATGGGTGACCCTGAGTCGGTCATTTTCGGCAATGCTAACAATACTCTGAATATTGGGGGAAACTTAATTGGGCCGGTTCCTTGGGGGTTTCAAGGCAGCCTGGACGAAATCCGCTTCTGGGATGAGGCGATGACAGCGGAAGAGGTGAACTCATGGATGTACCGCGACGCGGATGGAACCGAAGCGCACCTGAAGGCATGCTGGAATTTTGACGAAGAAAGCGGAGATACAGTTTACGATCTTACCGACAATAATAACGACGGCACTATCCACGGCGATCTTCTGTGGGTTCCTTCCACTGTGCCGCAAAAGAGGCACTTTCTCCACGGTGATTTTAATTTAAACGGGATACTGGAGGCCGACGATTACAGTAAAGTCACCTCAAACTTCGGCAATAGGAATGTCAGCTCATACCTGCAGGGCGATATAACGGGTGACGGCCGGGTGGATCTCAGTGACTTTTCCATTTTAAGGTCGGAGTATGGCAGCGACAATCGTGTACAGGGCACGACCACGCTTTTTTATGACGGTGGCGATTTAATCGTCAGGATGCGCCCTGATGCCTACCGGGAGGTATATGTTTATCAGGACGGAAGTGGGCTTTTTACAATGGAGGAGCTTTTGGAAGCCGCTATACTGCATGAAGGGGATTTCGTAATAGAGGTTTCCGCCGCGGGCGAAGAAGAAAAGTATGATTATTTAGGCAATCCCGCCGCGCCGGCGCCTATCGCGGGAAGCCCGGACGCGCAGGAAGTAATGTTTGTCAGCGAAAACAAATCCAATCTCGCGGAAGCGCTACCCTCAGATATTCAATTTGCCGGGTATCCAAAACGTAAAAAAACAGCGTGCTCCACCACTTATCTGATTGATTTTCTAAGATGGAGATAACGGATTAAAACCACGCCACAACCCAGCCTTTATGCCCGCATTAACAATAAATAAAAAAAATTAAAAAAACTCTTGACAAAAATTTTTTTTGTGGTATAGTGTTGAACTTGTTTACACACAAGCGTACGAGTTTCGCCTACAGAAGAGGGTTAAATGAAACTGCGTGATATTGTGGTCAGTTACGAAAAGGGAAATTCCATAAAAGAGATATCCTCGGCTTTTGGTCTATCGACGAGGAAAGTAAGAAACATATTATCGGATAACAATACCATCATGCGTAATCACAAAGAAGCCTCATACTTAAAAAACAACAAAGGAGGCGATCCGTTCGATATACTGGTAAAACTTACACCTGAAGAGGAACACTTGAAAGCAATGGCACTCGGGCTTTATCTTACGGAAGGCAATACAAAAAATAAAAATTCGGTGCGTTTTTCCAATTCAAATCCCGCCCTTGTAAAGATATTCGTGAAATTTTTAAAAGCTGTTTGCGGTGTGGAAAAAGATAAAATAAAGATGTCGTTAATTGTATATCCGGATGTTTCCCAAAAAGCGGCAAGGGAATACTGGGGAAATTTTTTGAGTTTGCCGGTAGAACAATTCACGAAAACAACTGTTTTAAGGAACAGGCATAACCACACCTCGAAAAAACATTCTGAATTCGGAACCATCACGATATATGTGCACAATACGAAGCTTCTGGGTATCATAAAAGAATGGGCGAGAGAATACGCCCATGTAGCTCAGTTGGTAGAGCACATCCATGGTAAGGATGAGGTCGTCGGTTCAACCCCGACCGTGGGCTCCATTGCTAAATAAAGGAGGCAATCATGGCCAAAGCAAAATTTGAACGCACAAAGCCGCACGTAAATATCGGCACGATAGGGCACATTGACCACGGAAAGACCTGCCTTACGAGCGCCATAACACAGGTTCTCGCGGCAAAAGG